>Ga0272412_1000099_pt1 | contig 18792 bp, 32 predicted proteins | sample WWTPWeurt_MetaT_FD_193540 | JGI IMG/M metagenome (GOLD analysis project Ga0272412, IMG submission 193540) | Metatranscriptome of activated sludge microbial communities from WWTP in Nijmegen, Gelderland, Netherland - WWTP Weurt (Metagenome... | ecosystem: Engineered > WWTP > Aerobic digester >...
GGTATTAAATAATAATATTTCAAAGTTAAAAAACAATTAGTAATTTATTTATAAACAGCTGATTTTAAGACGTTCATAAAATTTTTGTATGCCAACTATCAACCAATTAGTTAGAAAAGGAAGAGCTGAAATAGTGGAGACCAGTAAATCACGTGCTCTAAACTCATGCCCTCAAAGGCGTGGAGTGTGCACTCGTGTTTACACAACTACTCCTAAAAAGCCGAATTCTGCATTAAGAAAAGTTGCAAAAGTTCGTCTTACAAACAGTATTGAGGTAATTGCGTATATACCAGGTGAAGGTCACAACCTACAAGAACACTCTATTGTATTGATTAGAGGAGGAAGGGTTAAGGACTTGCCGGGAGTGAGATATACCATTGTAAGAGGAGCCCTCGATACAGCGGGAGTTAACAACAGAAAAAAGAGCCGTTCAAAATACGGTACAAAACGACCTAAGAAATAATATAGACTTTTAAGTAAAATAGAAATAGAGCTTAATAATGAGAAAAAGGAAGCCAAAAGTTAGAATTATTAATGACGATCCTCGTTACAATGATCCAATGATTACTCAGTTTGTAAATAACCTTATGTATGAAGGTAAAAAATCAACTGCGTTCAAAGTTTTTTATGAGGCTATGGATATAGTCAAAGAAAAATCTGGAGAGGACGAATTGGCTGTTTGGAAGAAAGCTCTCAACAACGCTATGCCTCAGGTTGAGGTCAGAAGCAAAAGAGTTGGTGGTGCTACTTTCCAAATTCCTACTGAAATAAGAGCTAAAAGGAAAATTTCTATGGGAATGAAATGGCTTATTAGGTTCTCGCGTAACAGAAGTGGTAAAGGTATAGCTGATAAGTTGGCTAATGAAATACTTGCTGCAAGCAGAAATGAAGGTGCAGCAGTAAAGAGAAAAGAAGAAATGCACAAAATGGCTGAATCTAACCGTGCATTTGCAAGTTTTAGAATGTAATTAATTATAATCCTATATCAAACCGACTTATAAGTCATGGCTAAAGATTTAAAATTTACTAGAAATATCGGAATCGCCGCTCACATTGATGCGGGGAAAACCACAACGACGGAAAGGGTACTTTACTACACTGGTGTTTCTCACAAAATTGGTGAGGTACATGACGGTGCAGCTACCATGGACTGGATGGAGCAAGAGCAGGAGAGAGGTATTACCATCACTTCAGCAGCTACAAAATGTGTATGGTCTGTAGACGGTCAGAATTTTGACTTCAACATTATTGATACTCCCGGTCACGTTGACTTCACGGTTGAAGTAAATAGATCTTTACGTGTACTTGATGGTTTGGTATTCTTGTTTTCAGCTGTTGACGGTGTTGAACCTCAATCTGAAACGAACTGGAGATTAGCAGATAATTACAAAGTTCCACGAATAGCCTTCGTAAACAAAATGGACCGCGCTGGAGCTGACTTTTTCAATGTTGTGCAAGACATGAAATTGAAGTTAGGCTCAAACGCAATTCCACTTCAAGTTCCAATTGGCTCAGAAGAGCACTTTAAAGGGGTAGTTGATTTAGTTTCTAATCAGGCTATCGTTTGGAATGAAAAGGATCAGGGAATGACATTTGATGTAATTCCAATTCCTTCTGACCTTGTTGACATCGTAACAGAATACAGGGCTAAGTTGGTAGAAGAAGTTGCAACTTACGATGATACTCTTATGGAGAAATTCTTCGTTGACCCGGATTCTATTACCATTGAAGAACTAAGAAAAGCAATCAGAGCTGCAGTTTGTGACATGAAAATGACTCCTGTTATGTGCGGTTCTGCTTTCAAAAATAAAGGGGTTCAAGCTTGTCTTGATGCGGTTTGTTACTTCCTTCCTTCTCCGCTGGACGTTGAGGGGATATCAGGTACAAATCCTAAGAATGATGAAGTAATTACTCGTAAACCTGATGTTAAAGAACCGTTTACTGCATTGGCATTTAAAATTGCAACGGATCCTTTCGTAGGTAGACTGTGCTTTATAAGAGTATATTCAGGTGCGTTGGATGCCGGCTCATATGTTCTAAATACAAGAACGGACAATAAGGAGCGAATTTCTCGTTTGTATCAGATGCACGCCAACAAACAAAACCCAATTGACAGGGTAGAAGCAGGTGATATTTGTGCTGCAGTTGGTTTCAAAGATATCAGAACAGGAGACACCCTTTGTGATGAAAAATCACCGATAGTTCTTGAAAGTATGGTATTCCCTGAGCCTGTTATTGGTATAGCAATTGAGCCTAAAACTCAAAAAGATCTTGACAAGTTGGGTATGTCGTTAGCAAAATTAGCTGAAGAAGATCCTACTTTCAGAGTTCAATATAATGAAGATACGAACCAGACCATCATTAGTGGTATGGGTGAGCTTCACTTAGAAATAATCGTTGACCGTTTGAGAAGAGAATTCAAGGTTGAATGTAATCAAGGTGCTCCTCAGGTTAATTATAAAGAAGCTTTAACTAAGAAGGTTTCGCACAGAGAGCGTTTGAAAAAACAATCCGGTGGATCGGGGTTATTTGCTGACATGGAGTTTGAACTGGGTCCTGCAGATCAAGAGTTTCTTGATTCTGATGATTTTAAATCTGGAAAGAAAAAGCTTCAATTCGTTTGGGATATCGTAGGTGGTTCAATTGATAGAAATTATCAAAAACCAATCAGCGATGGTTTCACTGCCATGATGAGTAATGGAGTTTTGGCAGGTTATGGAATCGATGCAATGAAAGTTAGGGTATATGATGGGTCTATGCACTCAGTTGACTCTAAGCCTATTGCCTTTGAGCTTTGTGCAAAAGAGGGTTTCAGAGCAGCTGCTTCGTCAGCAGCACCTGTACTTCTTGAGCCGATAATGAAACTCGAAGTTACTTGTCCTGATGAATATACAGGTGGTGTTATTGGTGACTTGAATAGAAGAAGAGGATTGATCAAAGGTCAAGATACTAAATTCAATGCGGTTATCATCAAAGCTGAAGTTCCTCTTTCTGAAATGTTTGGTTATGTGACGCAGTTGCGTACCATCACTTCTGGTCGTGCTTCATCAGCCATGGAATTTTCTCATTACAATCCTGCCCCTTCTGGAATAGCAGATTCAGTAATTGAAAAATCTAAAGGCTCTGTAAAAGTGTAATTTGAATTTTATTAATTAATTAGGAAGATATAAAGTATTTTCCAATATTTTGAAAACATATATTTGATTAGGTTATGAATCAAAAAATCAGAATTAAGCTACGATCTTATGACCACAATTTAGTGGATAAATCAACTGAGAAGATTGTAAAAACTGTTAGAAGTAGTGGTGCTGTTGTGTCTGGTCCGATTCCGCTGCCAACCGAGAAGAAATTTTTTACTGTTCTGCGTTCCCCGCACGTCAATAAAAAAGCTCGTGAGCAGTTCCAATTGAGGACCCACAAAAGACTCATAGAGATTTACACACCGACGCAGAAAACAGTGGATGCACTTTCAAAGTTAGAGCTTCCAAGCGGTGTGGACATTCAGGTCAAACTAACGTAATTTTAATTCTAAAAAAGATACCAGGCTGTTTTAAACAGTACTGGATTAAATTGAACTTTTAAAACTATCTAATTGTGAACGGATTGATAGGCAAAAAAGTCGGAATGACTAGTATTTACGATGCTTCCGGCAAAAATATAGCTTGCACAGTAGTTGAAATGGGACCCAATGTGGTAACTCAGGTCAAATCTGCTGATAATGATGGATACAGTGCACTTCAAATTGGTTATGGAGAGGCAAAGATGAAGCGTACATCTAAGTCTTTACAAGGTCACTTTGAAAAGGCTGGTACCACTCCAAAGAAGAAGTTAATAGAAATCAGAAACCCTGAAATTTCTAAAAACGCTGGTGAAGAGCTTAACATCGAGGATTATTTCAAAATCGGCGATATGGTAAGGGCTGTAGGTACTTCTAAAGGTAAAGGTTTCCAGGGTGTTGTAAAACGTCATAACTTTGGTGGTGTGGGTCAAAGTACTCATGGTCAGCATAACAGGTTGAGAGCTCCTGGTTCTATCGGTGCTTCTTCATATCCTTCGAAAGTATTCAAAGGTATGAGAATGGCAGGTCGTATGGGCGGTGATCAAGTTAAGGTTAAAAATCTTAAAGTTGTAAATATTTTCCCTGAAAAGAATTTGATCATAATTAAGGGAGCAATCCCTGGTCATAAGGGTTCATTCGTAATAATTGAAAAATAACCGGACATGAAATTAGATGTCTTTAATATTGATGGTGTAGCAACAGGTAGAACTGTAGAATTACCCGAAGAGGTTTTCGGAGTAGCTCCGAACCAGCATTGTGTATATCTTGCAGTTAAACAATATCTCGCTAACCAAAGGCAAGGTACTCACAAGTCAAAAGAACGTTGGGAACTTTCTGGTTCTACAAGAAAACTTCATAAGCAAAAAGGTACTGGTGGATCTCGAAAGGGTGATATCAATAGCCCATTGTTTCACGGAGGAGCTAGAGTTTTTGGACCTCGTCCCAGAGACTACAGTTTTAAGTTAAATAAGAAGGTGAAGGTGCTTGCAAGAAAGTCTGCTCTATCTTCTAAATTCACTGAAGGTTCAATAGTAATTGTCGAAGACTTTACTTTTGATGCTCCTAAAACTAAGGGTTTTATCAAGATTCTTGATAGCCTCAAAGTAAGTGGACAAAGGTCTTTGGTTGTTTTACCTGATGCGGACAAGAACGTATATTTATCTGCACGTAACGTTCCAAGGACTATGGTCGTTAGGGCTGAAGACTTAAACACTTACCAGATTGTTAAATCCGGATCTGTTTTACTTTCTGAAAGCTCAATTAATAAAATTAAAGAAACTCTACAAGCACAATAGGATATGTCAAAGAATGTCTTAATAAAACCGCTTATAACTGAAAAGACTGAAAATCTTACAACAAAAAGATCTCAGTACACTTTTCTGGTAGACAAAAAGTCTAACAAGGTTGAAATTAGAAAAGCAATCGAGAAAATGTATAGTGTTAATGTTGATTCTGTTAACACGCTTATAATGCCCTCTAAGTCTAGATCTAGAAACACGAAGGCAGGATTAATTAAAGGAAGAGTTTCTGGCTACAAAAAGGCAATTATTACATTGGCTGGTGGTGAGCAGATCGATTATTTTGGTGAAGTTTAATAAATAAAATAACTGATAAAATGGCAGTTAAGAAATATAACCCGATTACTCCAGGTACACGTTTCAGAATAGGAAACTCGTACGCAGAGATTACAACGGATAGACCTGAAAGAAGCCTTGTAGTTGGCCTTAAAAAGTCTGGTGGAAGGAATAGCGCAGGTAGTATGACTATGCGTCAAATAGGTGGTGGTCACAAGCGTTCTTATCGTATCATTGACTTTAAAAGGGATAAGGAAAATATTCCAGCTAAAGTTAAGTCTATCGAATATGATCCAAATAGATCTGCGTTTATTGCCTTACTTTCTTATGCAGACGGTGAAAAGCGCTATATAATAGCTCCAAACACTCTAAAAGTTGGTGATGTTGTTGAGTCTGGAAAGGGAGTCGTTCCAAATGTTGGAAACGCCATGTATTTATCAGAAATACCTTTAGGATCTTTCATTCATGCTATTGAAATGACCCCTGGTAGAGGAGCAGCAATAGCAAGAAGTGCAGGAACCAATGGCCAGCTTATGGGTCGTGAAGGAAAATACGCTGTTGTCAAGATGCCTTCAAGTGAGGTTAGAAGAATTCTTTTGACATGCAAAGCTACTATGGGAGCTACTTCAAATAGTGATCATGCTTTGGAGGTTAAAGGAAAGGCTGGAAAAACCAGACATGCCGGAAAAAGACCAAGAGTAAGAGGTGTTGCGATGAATCCTGTGGATCACCCGATGGGAGGAGGAGAAGGTAGAGCTTCTGGAGGTCACCCTCGTTCGCGTACAGGTATAATGGCTAAAGGTCAAAAAACCAGAAGTCGTACAAAACATTCTAATAGATTAATTATTTCTAGAAGAAAGTCATCAAATAAATAAATTTAAATTCTAAACTTAATATAAATGGCAAGATCGCTTAAAAAAGGCCCATACGTTTTTCATAAGTTGATGGATAAAGTCAGAGCAGCTAAGGAATCTAACAAAATAGCTGTAATCAAAACTTGGTCAAGAGCTTCTATGATCGTACCGGTTATGGTAGGTGAGACCATCGCAGTACATAACGGAAAAACTTTTGTTCCTGTTTATGTAACTGAGAACATGGTTGGTCATAAGCTTGGGGAATTTTCACCTACAAGATTATTCCGTGGCCATGGTGGTAAGAAGAAATAATAAGCTTTAATTGCTAATATAACAAATAATGAAAGCAGTAGCAAAACTTAGAAATTGTCCGATGTCTCCTCGCAAAATGCGTTTGGTTGTTGACAATATACGTGGAAAAAAGGTTGAAGATGCCCTAAACATTCTCAAATTTACTAATCGTGAGTCATCAACTTGGTTGACAAAGGTATTGGTTTCTGCGGTTGCAAATTGGGAAGTAAAGAACGGTGGAAATGTAAGTGCAGATGATTACGCGCTTGTAGTTCAAACAGCGTTTGTAGACGGTGGTACAATGTTGAAGAGATTCCAGCCTGCACCTCAAGGTCGCGCGCACAGAATTCGTAAACGTACCAATCACATAACCATCGAAGTTGTAAACAAGATTCCTACTCCTATGGATCAAGAACTTGCGCAACAACAAGCTGATAATAATTAATTTTTGACTTAAAAAATAAAACTGTTCATGGGTCAGAAGACGAATCCAATAGGTAATAGATTAGGAATCATCAAAGGATGGGAATCTAATTGGTATGGGGGCAGAAATTTTGCCGACAATGTAGTAGAAGATGAAAAAATCAGAATCTACCTGAATGCCCGTATTCCAAAAGGTGGTATTGCCCATATAATTATAGAGAGAACTCTTAAGAGAATAACAGTAACGATACACACATCAAGACCAGGTATCATTATTGGTAAGGGAGGTAACGAGGTAGATCGTATAAAAGAAGAGTTAAAAAAGCTTACTAAAAAGGATGTTCAAATCAACATCGTTGAGATTAGAAAGCCTGAGTTAGACGCAACCATAGTCGGGGACACCATCGCAAAGCAACTTGAATCTCGTATTAACTATCGTAGAGCAATCAAAATGTCTATACAATCTACTATGAGAGCAGGTGCTGAAGGAATCAAGGTCAGAATCTCTGGCAGATTAAATGGTGCTGAGATGGCGCGTTCTGAGGAATATAAAGAAGGAAGAACTCCACTTCATACTTTCAGAGCAGATATTGACTATGCAATTAGTGAAGCACTGACTGTCTATGGCAAAATTGGAATTAAAACTTGGATTTGTAAAGGTGAGGTTTTGGGTAAAAGAGATTTATCTTATACATCAGTAGATGATAAAAAAGACAGCAAGGATTTAAGAAAACCTAGGCCGGGAGGAGACAACAGAGACAGGGAAAGAGGCAATCAGAATCGTCCTGCAAAAAGAAGGTAGATTTTTTGAAAAAAAAGACGTACTTTTGCGTGGATTTTTTCAATAGGAATAATAAAAGACGTATAATTCATTGATATAAAAGCATTTAGCAATGTTACAACCAAAGAGAACTAAATACAGAAAGCAGCAAAAGGGGCGAATAGCCGATGTGACCTATCGTGGTGCAACGGTCTCTTTTGGATCTTTTGGTTTAAAATCCGTTGAAAGTGGTCGTATTACAAGTAGACAAATAGAATCTGCCCGTATCGCGATGACAAGATATATGAAAAGGGAAGGTCAAGTTTGGATCAGAATATTCCCAGATAAACCTATCACTTCTAAGCCTGCTGAGGTTCGTATGGGTAAAGGAAAAGGTGCTTTAGATCACTATGTAGCTGTTGTAGAGGCTGGGAGAATCATGTTCGAAGTCGATGGTGTTAGTGCGGAAATAGCCAAGGAAGCACTAAGACTTGCAGCTCAAAAACTTCCATTGTTAACCAAGACTGTTACAAGACCAGATCTAGTTTAAATTATAATATTATGGCAACTAATAAATATCAGGAGTTAGTTAAGTTTTCAGATGAGGATCTCGCAACTGAATTACAAGTAACTCAAAGAGAGTACCAAAGAATGCAGTTTGATCAGGCTTTGAAAGGTTTGGAGAGTCCAATTAAACTAAGAGAAATTAGAAGAGATATCGCAAGAATCAAAACTGAGGTTCGCAGAAGAGAACTAAGTGGGTTAAGTAATGCTGATATTGCTTCCAGAGATAAAATTGTTCAAAGAAGGAGAAAATCTTAAATTGTAAAATACCAGACATCATGGTCGAAAGAAAGATTAGAAAACAAAAAACAGGTGTGGTTTCAAGCAACAAAATGGATAAGTCCATAACAGTTGTTGTAGAGAGGAGGTTACGTCACCCAAAATATGGAAAGTTTGTTAAGAAGACAAACAAATTCATGGCTCACGATGAAAACAACGAGTGTCAAATAGGTGATTTAGTTAAAATCATGGAAATCAGACCCCTAAGTAAAAATAAAAAGTGGCGTTTGGTAGAGGTTTTAGAAAAGGTTAAATAATCTAAGTAATATTTAAAAGATGATACAACAGGAGTCAAGATTAAAGGTAGCCGATAACAGTGGTGCAAAAGAAGTTCTTTGCATCAGGGTTTTAGGTGGAACCAAAAGACGTTACGCTTCTATCGGTGATAAAATTGTTGTCGCTGTAAAGGATGCAATGCCTGGAGGTGTTAAAAAAGGTACAGTAAGCAAAGCTGTCATTGTACGTACAAAGAAAGAAATTCGACGCAATGATGGTACTTACATCAGATTTGATGACAATGCTGTCGTGTTGCTTAACAATGCTGATGAGCCTCGTGGTTCTCGTATTTTTGGCCCTGTAGCCAGAGAATTACGTGACAGAGACTACATGCGTATTGTTTCACTTGCTCCCGAAGTATTATAATTATTGAAATTTAGTATCATGGCTATAAAACAAACTCAGAAAAGATTTGCCCCTAAGCTCAAAGTTAAAAAGGGTGATCAAGTTATCGTGTTGTCAGGTGATGACAAAGGCAAAAGTGGTAAAGTACTTACTGTTGATCCAGGAAAAGGTCGTGCTATTGTAGAAGGTGTGAACATTGTAAAAAAACACACCAAACCAAGTAACAACAATCCTGGTGGAATCAACGAAATTGAGGCACCTATATACTTATGCAAACTTTCATTGGTTGATCCAAAATCAGGCACTCCTACTCGAGTAGGAAGAAAGCTTGTTGATGGTAAACTAGTAAGATATTCAAAAAAATCAGGCGAAATTATTTAATACAATGAGTCACGAATCACTTCATAAAAAGAAATACAGAGAAGAAATTGTTAACCAACTAATGGAGCAGTTTCAATATAAATCTGTAATGCAGGTACCGAAATTAGTAAAAGTTACCATAAACCAAGGTTTAGGGGGGGCAACTTCTGATAAGAAATTGGTTGAAAATGCACTTCAAGAGATTGCTTTGATTACCGGTCAAAAGCCTGTCCCAACTAAGGCAAAAACCTCTATCTCAAACTTTAAGTTGAGAGAAGGTATGACAATTGGAGCAAAGGTAACTTTGAGAAATGAGCGTATGTGGGAATTCATCGACAGGTTATTGGCTGTTGCTCTTCCCCGTGTACGTGACTTCAGGGGTATTAGTAACAAAGCTTTTGACGGTAGAGGTAATTATTCACTTGGTATTACTGAGCAAATAATTTTTCCTGAAATTGACATCGATAAAGTGAATAAAATCACCGGTATGGATATCAACTTCGTGACCACTGCAAAGACAGATGCTGAAGCTTTTGCTTTGCTTAAATTGCTCGGATTTCCATTTAAAAATCAAAAGAATTAATTGAAACTATGGCTAAGAAATCTATCATAGCTAGAGAAGCTAAAAAACAAAGACTTGTTGAGAAATATGCTGAACTTCGTAAGCAGCTAAAAGAAGCTAACGACTATGATGCATTAGACAAATTACCTCGAAATTCAAACCCAATCAGAATGCACAATCGTTGCCGACTTACTGGAAGACCAAAAGGTTTTATGCGTGACTTTGGAATATGTCGAAACATGTTCAGGAAAATGGCTCTAGAGGGTAAAATTCCGGGTATTACAAAGAGTACTTGGTAATCAATTAGAAAAAGTATATCGAAAAATAGATAAAATGGCATTAACAGATCCAATAGCAGATTATCTGACAAGAATCAGAAACGCTCAAATGGCAAATCATAAGATTGTTGAGATACCTTCCTCTAGAATGAAGAAGAGTATCACAGAGATACTCTACAATCAAGGTTTTATTGAAAAATACATCTTTGACGATACTGTGAATTACCAGGGTGTAATTAAGATAGCATTGAAATATGATCCTCTTACAAAATTACCTGTGATTCGGGATTTGGGTAGAATAAGCAGGCCTGGTTTGAGGAAATTTAGTGGTTCTGGTGAAATTCCAAGGATCATTAATGGTTTGGGGATGTGTATAGTTTCTACATCAAAAGGAGTTATGACTGACAAGGAAGCAAGGAAGTTGAATGTAGGAGGTGAGTTAATTTGTTACGTATATTAATTTTAAAAATTTATAGGATGTCGCGTATAGGAAAAGCAGTTATAAGACTACCTGAAAAGGTGGAGGTTTCCTGGACCAAAGGTAATTTGGTAACCGTTAAAGGCCCTAAAGGTCAGTTAAGTCAACAGATTGATCCTGATCTTTCTGTTAATTTGGAGGATGGCGTATTGTCAATCACCAGACCAACAGATCAACAAAGGCACAGAGCGGCTCACGGTTTGTACAGATCATTACTGTCTAATATGGTTACAGGTGTTTCAGATGGTTTTGTAAAAGAAATGGAATTAATTGGTGTTGGTTACAGAGCGAGTAATACCAACCAATTACTAGAATTAACCTTGGGTTATTCACATCCAATTTTATTTGCACTTCCTGCTGAGGTAGTGGTAGAGACTGTTGCTGAAAAAGGATCTCCTCCAAAGATTGTTTTGAAAAGTATTGATAAACAATTGATTGGTCAAATTGCAGCGAAGATTAGAGCTTTTCGTAAGCCTGAGCCTTACAAAGGAAAAGGTATCAAGTTTGTGGGTGAGGTTATCAGACGTAAAGCAGGTAAGACATCAGGTAAAAAATAATAAATTTTCAATAGCTTAAGCAATGAAAAGATCAAAAGAAGAAAAAAGGAAAAGAATTCATTACAGAATAAGAAAAAAAGTTAGTGGAACTGCTGATGCACCAAGGCTAACTGTTTTCAAAAGTAATACTTCAATTTATTGTCAGTTAATAGATGATACCATCGGGCACACGGTTGTAGCAGCTTCCTCAAAAGAAGCCAATAGTGGTAAAGTCACAAAAACAGATCAAGCAAAAGCGGTAGGTATGCTTATTGCTGAAAAAGCTAAATCTGCTAATATTCAGAAAGTTACTTTTGATAGGAGTGGTTATTTGTACCATGGACGTGTAAAAGCATTAGCCGATGGCGCTCGTGAAGGTGGTTTACAATTTTAAAAGATAAATATCAATGGCAAAGAAAGATATTCAAAATGTTAATCCTGCGGAATCTGAACTAAAGGATAAAATGGTTACCCTTAACAGGGTTGCTAAAGTAACAAAAGGTGGTAGAACTTTTAGTTTTGCTGCGATTGTAGTTGTTGGTGATGGAAATGGTGTTGTAGGTCAGGGTCTTGGTAAAGCAAGAGAGGTGACTGATGCAATTTCTAAAGCAATTGATGATGCAAAGAAAAATCTGGTAAAAGTTCCTGTTTATAAGGGAACCATTCCACATGAGCAATTGGGTAAATTTGGTGCTGGAAAGGTACTGATAAAGCCTGCTGCCCACGGAACGGGTGTAATTGCCGGTGGTGCAATGCGTGCAGTGCTAGAAATGGCCGGTGTACATGATGTACTTGCCAAATCTATGGGTTCATCTAATCCTCACAACGTTGTGAAAGCTACAATTGACGCACTTACTAAGTTACGCAGTCCACTTGATGTTTCAAGACAACGTTCAATTAAATTAACAAAAGTATTCGAAGGTTAATCCCAGAATATTTTCGATAAATTTCAAGAATATGACAAAATTAAAATTAACCCAGGTCAAAAGTGTAATTGATAGGCCTAAGGATCAGAAACTAACAGTTAGATCGTTGGGTTTAAAAAGGGTTTATCAATCAGTTGAAATAGATGCTACCCCTTCAAACTTGGGTATGGTCGAAAAAGTAAGACACTTACTAAAGATAGAAAAGGTATAAAATTTAGAATCGTTTCAAATTCGAGATAATGAAACTTCATACATTAAGGCCTGCTAAAGGCGCAGTCAAAAAGTCAAAGAGGATAGCCAGAGGACAAGGTTCCGGACATGGTGGCACCTCCACCAGAGGTCACAAAGGAGCTGGTTCAAGATCTGGTTACTCACAAAAGAGGGGTTTTGAAGGTGGGCAAATGCCTCTTCAAAGGCGTATACCTAAAAGAGGGTTTACAAATATTAATCGTGTAGAATATGTTGCGGTTAATTTGAGTACTTTACAAAACCTTTCTGATAAATATAACGTATTATCCTTCGATATTGATTTCTTTGTAGATAAGGGCATTGCCAAGAAAACAGAAAAAGTCAAGATCCTAGCTAATGGTACGTTAAAGTCAAAAATCAGTGTCGCTGCTCATGCTACATCTGAAAAAGCAAAACAAACCATTGAAGAGCTAGGAGGAAGCATTAATTTAGTATAAATTATTAGGATGAAAAGCTTTATTACTACTCTCAAAAACATTTTTAGTATCAAAGAACTAAAAGATAGAATTGTCTACTCTTTGGCTCTATTACTAATTTTTAGACTTGGAACGGAAATTGTCCTTCCTGGTGTAAGGGCCGATGTATTGGCAAATGCAACGAAATCTAATGCAAATGACTTGCTTGGATTGATTAACATCTTTACTGGAGGCGCCTTTAACAATGCTTCAATTTTGGCTTTGGGTATCATGCCCTATATTACAGCCTCAATTGTTGTTCAGCTTTTAGGATTCGCTGTTCCTTACTTTCAAAGATTGCAAACAAAAGAAGGTGAAAGTGGAAGAAAGAAATTGAACCAAATCACCCGTCTTCTTACTGTGGCAATAACACTTGTACAAGGTGGTGCATATTTAACTTACGTAAATAGTTTGGGTGCTGTTGATACTAAGATTCCTACTGGAATTTTTTGGTTATGTAACTCAATTATTCTCTCTACTGGAACGATTTTCGCAATGTGGTTAGGAGAACGTATAACGGATAAAGGTATTGGAAATGGTATCTCTTTGTTGATTCAAATGGGTATCATAGCAAGATTACCTCAAGCCTTCTTATTCGAATTTAATTCCCAATGGTCTAATAATGGTTTGCTAATCTTTGTCCTTGAACTTGCTTTATTGTTCTTGGTGATTATTGCTACAATCCTTATTGTTCAAGGAGTTCGTAAAATTCCTATAACTTTCGCCAATAGAATGGTTGGTCGAACCTCTAAGTTTATGCCGGGTGAAGGTGCTCGGGATTACATTCCTTTAAAGCTTAATGCTGCGGGTGTAATGCCGATAATATTTGCTCAGGCATTAATGTTCTTGCCAGCAACTGTTGCTCAATTCGCTACAAGTGACAAATCTTCACTTGCTTCTAGTGGCTTTTTCAGAGCATTAAATGATTACTTATCACTGCCTTACAACATTATATATTTCGTGATGGTGGTTCTGTTTACTTATGTATATACAGCTTTGTTGGTTAATTCACAACAATATACTGAATACTTAAAAAGACAGAATGCTTTTATTCCTGGTGTAAAACCAGGATCTCACACTACAGATTTCATTGATAACATAACAAGTAGAATTACCTTACCAGGTGCGATATTCCTTGGCCTGATAGCAATTTTTCCGGCTATTGCGGGTAATATTTTTGGTATCAACAGATCTTTTGCAGTGTTCTTTGGTGGGACTTCTCTATTGATCCTTGTTGGAGTAGCTTTGGATACACTTCAAATGATTGAGAGTTATCTGCTAATGAGGAAATATGATGGTTTGGTGGAATCTGGTAAAATACAAGGAAGAAGTAGCAAAGGTATTAATATAGGTGCTGGGTATTAATTCAAATCCAATATTAATATAAATGATCTTTTACAAAACTGACGAGGAAATTGAGTTGATTCGTCAAAGTAATTTGATTCTTTGTGGTGCATTAACTGCTGTTGCAAGTGAATTGAAACCAGGTATCACAGGGTTGAAAATAGATCAAATAGCAGAAACCTACATTAGGGATCAGAAAGCTGAACCCGGCTTTAAAGGTTATAGAGGTTTTCCTGGTACATTGTGCATATCCGTTAACAATCAAGTAGTTCATGGTATACCAACAGATGTTGCTTTCAAAGAAGGTGATTTGGTATCGATAGATTGTGGTGTTCGCAAGAATGGTTATTATGGAGATTCTGCATACACTTTTGGTTTAGGGCCTCTTTCTGATGAACATAAACGTTTGCTAGAAGTTACCATAACCAGTTTGTATTTAGGAATTGAAAAAGCAGTACCTGGAAACAGAATTGGGGATATCGGTTTTGCTATACAAGATTATGTTGAAAAGAATAATTTTTCTGTCGTAAGAGACCTTGTAGGGCACGGTGTAGGGCGAAGTTTGCATGAACCACCTGAAGTTCCAAATTTTGGACGTCCAGGTAAAGGTATAGTTTTGAAAGAAGGTTTGGTTATTGCAATTGAGCCAATGATTAACCTGGGGAAAAAAGAAGTTCGTCAAGCAAGTGATGGTTGGACAATAATTACCAAAGACCTATTAGCTTCTGCCCACTTTGAACATACCGTTGCAGTACGGAAAAATGGAGTGGATATTTTGTCAGATCATACTATTATTGAGGCAGAAATAAAAAAGAATAAAAATATTGAGCATTTATCAATAAATATTCCGATATTTGCACCTCGAAATTAGCAGAATGGCAAAAAAGGATCTTATTCAACAGGATGGTATAATAGAAGAGTCGTTATCAAACGCGATGTTTAGGGTTAGATTAGAAAATAATCACCTAATTTTAGCTACCATATCTGGAAAAATGAGGATGAATTATATACGTATTCTTCCTGGAGATAAAGTGGCGATTGAAATGTCACCTTATGATTTAACAAGAGGAAGAATAATATATAGATACAAATAAAAGTAATTGAATTAAATTTACTGAATATGAAAGTACGTGCTTCAATAAAAAAGAGAACAGTTGACTGTAAAATTGTCAGAAGAAACGGCAAGTTATACATTATCAACAAAAAGAATCCTAAGTTTAAACAACGTCAAGGATAATAAAATAACAATACAAACAAAGTTATATTATGGCGAGAATTGCTGGTATAGATTTGCCTAAAAATAAAAGAGGTGTTATTGGACTAACATACATTTATGGTATAGGTCCTAATGTTTCTAAAGCTATTTTGGCTCAAGCTCAGGTTGACGAGAATACCAAAGTATCTGAATGGAACGACGATCAAATAAAGAAGATTACAGGTATCATTCAAGAACAGTATAAAGTTGAGGGTGAGCTTCGTTCAGAAGTTCAGTTGAGCATAAAGCGTTTGATGGATATTGCTTGTTATCGCGGTTTGAGACACCGTAAAGGTTTACCTGTTCGTGGGCAAAATACGCAAACCAACGCACGTACACGTAAAGGAAAACGTAAGACCGTTGCAAACAAGAAAAAAGCTACTAAATAATAATTAAGATCTAAAAGTATATACTGATTATGGCCAAAGCAGTCAAAAAAGTTAAAAAGCGTAAAGTTAAAATCGATTCAGATGGGTTGGTTTTTGTTAAAGCTTCTTTCAACAATTTAATCGTTTCTTTGTGTAACAGACAAGGTCAAGTTATTTCTTGGTCATCTGCTGGTAAAGTTGGATTTAGAGGTTCTAAGAAAAATACTCCTTTCGCTGCTCAAAAAGCAGCAGGAGAAGCATCAGTAACCGCATACGAAGCTGGTATGCGTACTGCAAATGTATATGTTAAAGGGCCAGGTGCCGGTAGAGAAGCCGCAATACGAGCAGTTGATCAAGCTGGTATTAAGGTTCTAAGAATATTTGACCTTACGCCTGTACCCCATAATGGATGCAGACCACCAAAGAGAAGAAGAGTATAATTATCGATAATCGTTTATATAATGGCAAGATACACAGGACCTAAAACTAAGAAATCCAGATCTTTCGGAGAATCACTTTTCGGATACGATAAAGCATTTGAAAAGAAAAAATATCCACCGGGATTACATGGACTTAAGCGTAAAAAGAAGCAGAAATCTGACTACTCAAGTCAGTTAACTGAAAAGCAAAAGGCTAAATATACTTATGGCCTTCTTGAAAAGCAGTTCAGAAACCTATTCGTTAAAGCAGCTGCTAAATCTGGTGTAACAGGTGAGATCCTATTACAGTTTTTAGAAGCCAGACTTGATAACGTTGTATATAGACTTGGAATTTCTCCTTCAAGAGCTGGTGCAAGACAGTTGGTTACTCACAAGCATATTCTTGTTAACGGTAAACTGTCTAATATCCCTTCAATGCTACTTCACCCTGGTGATGTAGTATCTGTGAGAGGTAAGTCTCAGGGACTTGAAATAATTCTAAACAATGTAAAATCAAAGACAGAAGTTAGAAAGTACTCTTGGCTTGAGTGGAATCCCGATAAAATGTCTGGAACTTTTATTCAGGCTCCCGCTAGGGATCAAATCCCAGAAAAAATCAACGAACAATTAATTGTGGAGTTGTATTCTAAATAAATCTTACTTCTTCTGCCTGAACATTCAACGTTCAGGCAGAAGATTTTATATGAAACGTTAAATTTTATTTTTAAATCCCCCTCAAACAGAATTCTTTTATGAGTATTCTAAATTTTCAAAAGCCTGAGAAAATCTTGTTACAAAAAGCAACCGATTTCGAAGGTGTTTTTGAGTTTAAGCCTTTAGAGCCGGGCTTTGGTCAAACTGTTGGTAATTCGTTAAGAAGAGTATTGCTGTCTTCTCTTGAAGGTGTTGCAATATCCGCAATCAGGATTGCCGGTGTTGATCATGAATTTTCTACCATTAAAGGTGTAGTAGAAGATGCAATCGAAATAATCCTCAACTTGAAGCAAATAAACCTCAAGCAGGTATTGAAAGACGAAGAGATTTCTTCAGAAAAAATTTATGTAACTCTTAGTGGTAGAACTGAATTTCGTGCCGGGGATTTGGAGGAGTTCACAAATGTTTTCAAAGTGATGAATCCTGATTTGCTTATTTGCAGAATGGAGCCTTCTGTAACCTTAGAAATGGAGTTTACTATTTCTAAAGGACGTGGTTATGTTCCTTCTGACGAAAATTTACCGAAAGATGCAAGTATTGGTGTAATGCCCATTGATGCAATTTACACACCAATAAAAAATGTTTCATACAAAGTATCAAATACAAGGGTTGGTCAAAGAACCGATTATGAGAAATTGACTATTGAAATTACCACTGATGGTACCATTCACCCTGAAGATGCAATTAAAGAGGCTTCAAGAATCATGATTCAGCATTTAATGTTGATAACTGATGAGAATATTACTTTTGATGATGCTACTAGCAGGGAAGACAACATAGTCGATGAACACATTTTGCACATGAGGAAATTACTTAAAACCTCATTAGAAGATCTTGATTTATCAGTAAGAGCATACAATTGTTTGAAAGCTGCTAAAATTAATACTTTGGGTGAAATGGTTCGTTTTGATATGAATGAGCTGTTAAAATTCAGAAATTTTGGGAAGAAATCACTTGTTGAAATTGAAGAACTTTTGCAAGAAAAGGGCTTAACTTTCGGTATGGATCTTTCTAAATACAGATTAGACGAAGAATAATTTACTAACATTTTGCAATAACTGTCATGAGAGTATTCTCCGGTGTTGCGAAGATAAAACATTAAGTCATGAGACACGGTAATAAGGTTAACCACCTTGGTAGAAAAAATGGACACAGAGCGGCGTTATTAAAAAACTTATCAAGCTCTCTTATTCTTGCGAAAAGAATAAATACTACACTGGCTAAAGCAAAGGTTTTGAGAACCCATCTGGAACCATTGGTAACAAAGGCAGTTAAAGAAAACACAACTCACTCAAGAAGAACTGTTTTCTCCTATTTACAAGATAAAGAAGCGGTGAAAGAGTTATTTGGTGTTATTGCCGACAAAATTGGTGACAGACCAGGTGGCTACTTGAGAATAATCAAAACTGGAAACCGTCTTGGTGATGGAGCTCCTACTGCCATGATAGAATTTGTTGATTTTAATGATACTTACCAAATCAGTACCAAGAGTGACGCAAAGAAAAAGCGTACAAGAAGAAGCGGGTCAGGTAAGAAAGCAGTTGAGTCTGTTTCTGTTGCAAAACAGTCTGAAGTTGTCGCTCCAATTTCTGAGGAGGTAACACCGGTAGTTGAGGATGTAACAGAAGAAATTAATGATATTCAAGAAAACACTGAAGATATTGTTAATGAATCAGAAGAAGCAAAAGACGATGAAAATAAAGATGCATAAAAAGCATTATATTTACTAAATTGATATTGAGCGGCGATCAAGAATTTCTTGGTCGCCGTTTTATTTTTTCAATAGGATTTTTTTGCGTGCCTGTAAAAAGCTATCTTTGCCAAAACTTTTAAAATGCCGACAAATACAAGTAACAAAGCAATCCTTTTATTAGAAAATGGAACGTATTTTGAAGGAAAGGCTGCCGGTAAAATTGGTACCAC
>Ga0272412_1000100_pt1 | contig 18737 bp, 32 predicted proteins | sample WWTPWeurt_MetaT_FD_193540 | JGI IMG/M metagenome (GOLD analysis project Ga0272412, IMG submission 193540) | Metatranscriptome of activated sludge microbial communities from WWTP in Nijmegen, Gelderland, Netherland - WWTP Weurt (Metagenome... | ecosystem: Engineered > WWTP > Aerobic digester >...
AGTTGAGTGACCTCAGCAATCATTTACAAGCGAGGGACTAAGGCTGGTACTGGTCCGGGAAACCTGAAAAAGTAAGACACCTATAGGTTTCAAAATACAACGCAATCCGTTTTCACGGAAATTCTGCACGAGTTGTATTTGATCGTCTTACTTCTAAAAGTATATTCCCTGCACAAACTGGCAAATTTCCCTCCACGACAAAGTCGCGGCGAAGGAACTTTTGTGTGTTGATAAGGCTTTGAGGTGTGTCTTGGAATATTTTAAGTAACTGGTTGATAATTAAAAAATAAGTTTTACCTTTGCAGCCCTTTTTGAAAAAACAGGACTGAAATCCAGAAAAATCAATAACAGCAATATGCCTACAATATCACAACTGGTTCGTAAAGGTCGTCAGAAATTGACAGATAAGAGCAAGTCTCCCGCTTTGGATTCATGTCCTCAGCGTCGTGGCGTTTGTACCAGGGTTTACACTACCACTCCCAAGAAACCAAACTCAGCAATGAGGAAGGTAGCCAGGGTGCGTCTTACCAACAGTAAGGAAGTGAATGCCTACATCCCAGGTGAAGGTCATAACCTGCAGGAGCACTCCATCGTGATGATTCGCGGTGGCCGTGTTAAGGACTTACCCGGTGTTCGTTACCATATCATCCGCGGAGCTCTTGATACCTCCGGAGTTGATGGTCGCAATCAGCGCAGGTCCAAATACGGAACCAAGCGTCCCAAGAAACAGGCAGCTAAGAAATAAATAACGGATTTGTCGAAACGATAAGGATAGTTCATCATGAGGAAATCTAAGCCAAAAAAACGTATCATACTTCCCGATCCTAAGTTCAACGAACAGGTCGTGACCAAATTCGTCAATAATATCATGGAGCGCGGTAAGAAAAACCATGCTTACCAGATTTTTTACGATGCCATCGAGATTGTTACTGAGAAGTTGAAGGAGGATGGCCTTGAAGTATGGAAAAAAGCACTTGCTAATGTTACTCCTAATGTGGAAGTACGTAGCCGTCGTATCGGAGGAGCAACATTTCAGATTCCTTCCGAAATCCGTCCTTCACGCAAGCAGTCAATTGGAATGAAAAACCTCATTCTCTATGCTCGCAGACGTCATGAAAAATCAATGGCCAATAAACTTGCCAGCGAAATCATGGCTGCTTTCAAAGAAGAAGGTGCCGCATTCAAGAAAAAAGAAGATACTCACCGTATGGCCGAAGCCAACAAGGCTTTCTCCCATTTCAGATTCTAATTAATAACTACTTACTCTCTACCCTACAATGTCAGATCACTTAAAATATACGCGTAACATTGGAATCATGGCCCACATTGATGCTGGGAAAACCACGACCACTGAGCGTATATTGTATTATACCGGGCGTAACTACAAGCTTGGTGAAGTACATGATGGTACTGCTACCATGGACTGGATGATACAGGAACAGGAAAGGGGTATCACCATTACGTCTGCAGCCACTACAGTTAGCTGGGAATACAAGAATCAGGAATACAGGCTCAATATTATCGATACTCCGGGTCACGTTGACTTTACCGTTGAGGTAGAGCGCTCACTCAGGGTACTCGATGGTGCTGTAGCCGTTTTTTGTGCAGTTGGTGGAGTTGAACCCCAGAGCGAAACAGTTTGGAAACAGGCTGATAAATATATGGTTCCACGTATCTGCTTCATCAATAAGATGGACAGGTCAGGTGCCGACTTTTTTAATGTAATCAACGAGATTAAGGAAAAACTGGGTGCTAACCCTATTCCTCTTCAGATTCCAATTGGAGCTGAAGATTCTTTCCAGGGTGTTGTTGACCTCATTTCAAATAAAGCAATCGTTTGGGACGATGAGTCCAAGGGAATGCATTATTATGAAGGTCCGGTTCCTGAAGATATGCTTGAAATCGTTGACGAATATCGTACACAACTCGTTGAAGGCTGCGCTGAAGAAGACGAAGCCCTCATGGAAAAATATTTTGCTGACCATAACTCAATTACAGAAGAGGAAATGCATACGATTATCCGCAAGGCTACCCTTGAGATGCGTATCACTCCTGTAGTTTGTGGCTCAGCTTTCAAGAACAAAGGTGTTCAGAATCTTTTGGATGCTGTTGTTTCCTTCCTTCCAAATCCTTACGAATTGCCTCCAATCACCGGAGTTAATCCTGAGACTGAAAAGGAAGAAACACGCAAGCCGGATTCAAATGAACCATTTGCAGCTCTTGCTTTCAAAATTGCTACTGATCCTTTCGTTGGCCGTATTGCTTTCTTCAGGGTCTATTCAGGTTCGCTGGAATCAGGCAGTTATGTCCTGAACGCAGGAACCGGCAAGAAAGAGCGCATATCCCGTATTTTCCAGATGCATGCCAATAAGCAGACTCCAATCAGCATGATTGAAGCAGGTGATATTGGAGCAGCAGTTGGATTCAAGCAGATCCGTACCGGTGATACTCTCTGTGATGAGAAGCATCCGATCATTCTCGAGTCAATGAGTTTCCCTGAACCTGTTATCAGTATTGCTATTGAGCCCAGGACCCAGGATGACGTTGACAAGCTTGATATTGCCCTTGGCAAATTGGTTGAAGAAGATCCTACACTTACCGTTCGCACTGATACTGAAACCGGACAAACCATTCTTTCCGGAATGGGTGAACTCCACCTCGATATCATCACTGATCGTTTAAGAAGGGAATTCAAGATTGAAATTAACCAGGGAGCTCCTCAGGTTGCTTATCGTGAAGCAGTTGTTTCAACTGTTAAACATCGCGAAGTATACAAGAAACAGAGTGGTGGTCGTGGTAAATTCGCCGATATTGAGTTCGAACTTGGTCCAGCTGACGAAGGAACTAAAGGTTTGCAGTTTATCAATAACGTCAGAGGCGGAAACATCCCCAAGGAATTTATTCCTGCTATTGAAAAGGGCTTCAAAGCCGCAATGGTTAATGGTGTTCTTGCAGGATTCGAAGTTGAAACACTTAAGGTTACCGTTCTTGATGGCTCATTCCATTCAGTTGACAGTGATGCATTATCATTTGAAATCTGTGCGAAGATAGCCTTCAAGGAAGCCGCGAAAAAGGCAAAGAATGTATTGCTCGAGCCTGTGATGAAATGTGAGGTTACTTGTCCTGACGATTACGTTGGAGATGTTACCGGAGACCTGAACAAGCGTCGTGCTGTACTTGAAAATATTGATGCCAAGGTACGTTACCAGATCATCAAAGCTCACGTTCCCCTTTCAGAAATGTTTGGATATGTTACTTCATTGAGAAGCATCACTTCTGGAAGAGGAACATCAAGCCTGGAATTTTCACATTACCAGGAAACACCTAAGGAAATAGCTGAATCAGTTATTTTCAAAGTAAGAGGATATTAATTCAGTCAAAAATAAACGTTTAAAAGTTTACCAACGTGAATCAGAGGATTAGAATAAAGCTGAAATCATACGATCACAACCTGGTGGATAAATCAGCCGAAAAGATCGTGAAGACGGTGAAAATGACCGGAGCTGTTGTTAATGGCCCGATTCCTCTTCCCACCGACAAGAAGATCTACACGGTTTTGCGTTCGACCTTCGTTAACAAGAAGTCTCGTGAGCAGTTCCAGCTTTGCACCTACAAGAGGCTGCTCGATATCTACAGTTCTACTGCCAAGACTATCGATGCACTGATGAAACTTGAATTGCCCAGCGGCGTTGAAGTAGAGATCAAGATCTGATAAGGCTGCAATAGTTAGTAAAAGTTTAGAGTAAGTAACATTAATACCTCGATATAATGTCAGGAATTATCGGTAAAAAAATAGGGATGACCAGCATATTTGACGCCAATGGCAAGAATATGGCCTGTACGGTTATTGAAGCCGGTCCCTGTGTTGTAACCCAGGTCAGGACCAAGGAAAAGGATGGTTACGATGCTATCCAGATGGCCTTTGACGATAAAAGTGAAAAACATGCCACCAAGGCAGAGATTGGTCACTTCAAGAAAGCTGGTATCTCTCCAAAGAGAGTTGTCATGGAATTCACCCGTTTTGAAGAGGGCCATCAGAAGACCTTCGGAGACGTTTTAAAGGTGGACATTTTTGAAGAAGGCGAATTTATTGACGTTGTTGGTGTCACTAAAGGAAAAGGTTTCCAGGGCGTAATTCGCCGTCATGGTTTCAGTGGAGTAGGTGGTGCAACCCATGGTCAGCACAACCGCCTCAGGGCTCCAGGTTCAGTTGGTGCTTCATCATACCCAAGTAAGGTATTCAAGGGAATGCGTATGGCAGGCCGCATGGGTAACGACAGGGTAAAAATGATCAACCTCCAGATTCTGAAGATCGTTCCTGAGAAAAACCTGATCGTAGTTAAAGGTTCAATCCCCGGACCAAGTGGTTCATATGTAATTGTTGAAAGATGGAGCTAACAGTATATAACATTAAAGGCGAAAAGACCGCCCGCAAGGTTACCTTGAAAGACGAGATCTTCAACGTAACTCCCAACGACCACGCTATTTACCTCGATGCAAAGCAGTACCTTGCAAATCAGCGTCAGGGAACCCACGATTCACTTGAGAAATCAACCATCAGTGGAAGTACCAAGAAACTGAAGAAGCAAAAGGGAACCGGTGGAGCTCGCGCAGGTAGCATCAAGTCTCCTCTTTTCAGGGGTGGTGCCAGGGTTTTCGGACCACATCCAAGGGATTACAGCTTCAAGCTGAATAAGAAACTAAAGAAATTGGCCCGTTTGTCAGCACTGGCATATAAGGCTAAGGAAGAACGCATCGTTGTACTTGAAGATTTCACCTTTGAGGCACCAAAGACAAAGCAGTTCATTGCTGTACTGTCAGCCCTCAAGGTAGAAGGAGTTCGCACACTGATGGTGATTCCAGAAACCAACAATAATGTTGTCCTCTCAGCCCGTAACCTTCCTAAAGCTAAGGTTTCAAGGGTAAGCGACCTCAACACATACGAGATACTGAATGCAAAGAACCTGGTGATCCTTGAAAGCTCCCTGGTTGAATTTGAAAAGGCATTTGGAAATTAATTAACGGTAAGCATTAACAGATAAATTAACAAAGCGATGGGTATCATCATCAAGCCGATCATTACCGAGAAAATGACAGCCCAGGGCGAAACGCTGAACCGTTATGGTTTCGTCGTTGACAAGCGTGCCAACAAGCTGCAGATTAAAAAGGCGGTGAAGGAATTATACGGCGTTGTACCAGAAGAGGTAAACACCATGAATTATTCCGGGAAGAATAAATCCCGATACACCAAGAGCGGGGTGATCTCCGGAAAGACCAATGCATTCAAAAAGGCTATTGTAACATTAGCCAAGGGCGAAACAATCGATTTTTACAGCAATATCTAACGAATAATGGCTCTAAAGAAATTTAAACCAACCACACCGGGTCAGCGCTTCAAATTAGCTAGTGCGTTCGACGATATCACCGCTTCGGTGCCAGAGAAGAGTTTACTCGAACCTCAGCATAAGTCAGGTGGAAGGAATAATGAAGGGAAAATGACCATGAGGTACATGGGTGGTGGTCATAAGCAGCAGTATCGCGTTATTGATTTCAAGCGTGACAAGGAAAATATTCCGGCTGTTGTCAAGACCATTGAATATGATCCAAACCGTACCGCTCGTATAGCCCTCCTGCATTATGCAGATGGTGAAAAGAGATATATCGTGGCTCCTCACGGACTCAAGGTAGGTCAGGAATTGCAAGCCGGTAAAGGTGCTTCTCCTGAAGTTGGAAACACACTATACCTTGCCGAGATTCCATTCGGTACCATGATTCACAATATTGAGCTCCGTCCCGGACAGGGTGCCAAGATGGCACGTTCAGCCGGCTCCGCAGCACAGCTGATGTCACGTGACGGCAAATTTGCTGTTATCAAGATGCCTTCAGGTGAAACACGTCTGATTCTCCAGTCATGCAAAGCTACCATCGGGATTGTTTCCAATGGTGACCATAACCTGGAATCATCAGGAAAAGCAGGACGCTCACGTTGGTTAGGCCGCAGGCCACGCGTTCGTGGAGTTGTTATGAATCCTGTTGACCATCCAATGGGTGGAGGTGAAGGCCGTGCATCAGGAGGTCACCCACGTACACGTAAGGGTATGCCAGCCAAGGGTTACAAGACCCGTTCGAAGACTAAGGCCTCGAACAAATATATCATTGAAAGAAGGAAGAAATAATCATTTAATAAAAGAACCATGAGCCGTTCGCTAAAAAAAGGGCCCTTCATAGAGTATAAACTGGAGAAGAAAGTTCTTGATCTGGTTGAAAGCAAGAAGAAAGTGGTGATCAAAACCTGGTCAAGGGCATCAACCATAACACCCGACTTTGTTGGCCAGACAATAGCTGTTCATAATGGTAACAAGTTCATCCCGGTTTACGTAACCGAGAACATGGTAGGCCATAAACTTGGCGAGTTTTCCCCCACACGTATATTCAGGGGCCACGCCGGAAGTAATAAAGGTAAGAAGTAAATAAGAGCAAGCAACAATGGGAGCACGCAAACATACCACAGCTGAAAAGAATAAGGAAGCGAAAAAGAAGCTCTATTTCGCAAAGCTGAACAATTGCCCTTCATCACCCAGGAAAATGAGGCTGGTAGCAGAACTCATCAAGGGAAAGAATGTGGAATTGGCCTTGAACATCCTGCAGCATACACCCAATTATGCAGCTGAGAAATTGTTCAAGTTACTCAAATCAGCTATTGCCAACTGGCAGCAGAAGAATGAAGGTGTCAGGATGGAAGACAGCCACCTGTACGTAAAGATCGTAATGGTTGATGAAGGCCGCTCTCTCAAGAGAGTACAGCCAGCTCCACAGGGTCGTGCGCACCGCATTCGCAAACGCTCCAATCATGTGACTATCTTTATCGATAGCCGCGTGGCAGAAGAAACAAAAGTAGTAACCAAATAATCAAGTAGCCTAATGGGAAATAAGACTAATCCGATCGGCAACAGGTTGGGCATCATTAAGGGATGGGATTCCAACTGGTATGGTGGCAAGAAATTTGAAAACAAACTCGTTGAAGACGATAAGATTCGTAAGTATTTGAATGCCCGTCTGGCCAAAGCCGGTATCTCGCGCATCATCATCGAACGTACCTTAAAACTTGTTACGGTTACAATCAATACTGCCCGTCCGGGAATCATCATCGGAAAAGCCGGTCAGGAAGTTGATAAGCTTAAGGAAGAGTTGAAGAAACTTACCGGTAAGGAAGTTCAGATCAACATCTCCGAGATCAAGCGCCCCGAATTGGATGCTATCATCGTAGGCAATGCAATTGCAAAGCAGATTGAGGGTCGTATTTCCTACCGCAGGGCTATCAAGACTGCCATGGCTTCTGCAATCCGCATCGGAGCAGAAGGAATCAAGGTACAGATCTCAGGTCGTCTGGGTGGTGCTGAAATGGCTCGTCGCGAACAATTCAAGGAAGGACGCATTCCATTGCATACTCTCAGGGCAGACATTGATTACGCTATATCAGAAGCTCATACTACCTACGGTCGTATTGGTGTAAAAACCTTCATCTGCAAGGGTGAGATCTATGGTAAAGTGGACCTGGTGCCAGGAACTGAGAATGTTATCAAGGATAAGGTTCCTGCAAGTCAGGGTGGACGCCCAAACAAACCAGGCGGCCGTCCGGACGGAAACAGAGGTGGAAATCGTCCCCGCAACAAGAAATAATAAGCCAATAAAAGTTTAATCATCATATTCCGTAATAGCGATGTTACAGCCTAAAAGAACAAAATTCAGGAAGCAACAGAAGGGTAAAATGAAAGGCAATGCCAAACGTGGATCAGAGTTGGCATTTGGCTCCTTCGGAATTAAGACCCTTGAAGAAATGTGGCTTACCGGAAGGCAGATAGAAGCAGCTCGTCAGGCCATCACCCGTCACATGAAACGTGAAGGACAGTTATGGATCAGGGTTTTCCCCGACAAGCCTGTAACCAAGAAGCCTGCCGAAGTCCGTATGGGTAAAGGTAAGGGTGCTCCTGAATATTTCGTGGCACGTATAACTCCTGGTCGTCTTCTTTTCGAGATAGAAGGTGTTAGCGCTGAGATAGCAAAAGAAGCTCTGAGGCTTGGTGCCCAAAAGTTGCCGGTGATGACAAAATTCGTTGTTCGCAGGGATTACCTGGAAGAACTGGCATAAGGGATTAATCAGATCAAGTAAGTTGCTTAACGTTCAATAAACGCAAAATGAAACAGGAAGTTATCCGTGAACTCACCACTGCCGAGCTGATGGAAAGGCTCGAAGAAGAGCGTCTCCAGCTTAGCAAGCTGAAAATGAACCACGCTATTTCTCCACTAGAGAACCCCAACAAGATAAAAGCATATCGCAGGACTGTTGCCCGTCTGAGAACTGAAGTTACCAGAAGGCAGAATGAAGCCGCCGGTGCAAATATGTCCAATAACAAGTAATTTGTTCAGCAATGGAAGAAAGAAACCTTAGAAAAGAAAAAGTTGGTGTGGTCATCAGCAACAAGATGGAGAAATCCATAGTTGTTCAGGTTGAAAGGCGAGTAAAGCACCCAAAGTACGGAAAGTACGTTAAGAAGACCTCAACCTTCGCCGCTCATGATGAAAAGAATGACTGCGGTATAGGCGACACAGTACGCATCGCTGAAACAAGACCTCTCAGCAAGACCAAATGCTGGAGATTAGTTGAAATCATTGAAAGAGCTAAATAATTATGATACAGCAGGAATCAAGACTTACGGTTGCCGATAACAGTGGTGCAAAGGAAGTACTCTGCATCCGGGTTCTAGGCGGTACACGCAAGCGTTATGCCTCCGTGGGCGACAGGATCATCGTTTCGGTGAAAAATGCCATTCCCTCCGGCAATATCAAAAAAGGGACCGTTGCCAAGGCAGTAGTTGTCCGCACTAAAAAAGAAATACGGAGAGTGGATGGTTCATACATTCGCTTCGACGACAACGCAGTTGTTCTTCTGAACAATGGTGGTGAAATGATCGGTACCCGTATTTTCGGACCCGTAGCCAGGGAACTGAGGGAAAAACAGTATATGAAGATTGTTTCACTTGCACCCGAAGTGCTTTAATCAATAAGGAATCAGGATTATGAAACTCCATATCAGAAAAGGCGATAACGTGATGGTAGTTGCCGGTGACTCCAAGGGAAAATCCGGTAAGGTACTGGAAGTGGATACTGAGAAGTACAGGGCGATCGTTGAAAATGTGAACCTTGCTACCAAACATACCAAACCCAATGCCAAGAACCCAAAGGGTGGTCTCGTTAAGCAGGAAATGCCAATCCACATCTCAAATCTTATGGTTGTGGATTCTACAGGGAAACCAACCCGTGTAGGTCGTCAGATTGACAGCAAAACCAATAAAAGTGTACGTGTTTCTAAAAAAACCGGGGAGGTAATTAAATAATGGAATATACAGCACGCCTCAGAGAAAAATATTATGCGGAAGTTGTTCCCGCCCTGAAGGAACAATTCCAGTATAAAAACACTATGCAAGTCCCCAGGCTTGTGAAGATTTGTATCAACCAGGGTTTAGGAACAGCTATCTCCGACAAGAAGCTGATCGAAACCGGAGTTGTTGAAATGTCTTCAATAGCAGGACAGAAAGCAGTATCAACAAAGTCAAGGAAGGATATCTCCAACTTCAAACTCCGTAAAGGCATGCCTATCGGTGTTAGGGTTACCCTTCGCGGACAGAGGATGTATGAATTCCTCGACAGGTTGATCTCAGTAGCTATCCCACGTATTCGCGACTTCCGCGGTATTAACGAAAAGGGATTCGATGGCAGGGGAAACTTTACCATGGGAGTAACTGAACAGATCATTTTCCCTGAAATCCTGATCGACAAAGTTGTTAAGATCAATGGACTGGATATTACCTTTGTTACTACAGCACGTACCGACAAGGAATGCAGCGCATTGTTGAAAGAATTTGGAATTCCATTTAAGAAATAACCTCATAGATCATGGCAAAAGAATCCATCAAGGCTAGAGAAGTCAAAAGGCAGAAACTGGTTGCCAAGTATGCTGCTAAAAGAGCTGCATTAAAGGCTGCCGGCGATTATGTTGGTCTCCAGAAATTACCAAAAAATGCATCACCGGTTCGTCTGCACAATCGTTGCAAGATTACCGGAAGACCAAAAGGTTACATGAGGCAGTTTGGTATTTCCCGTATCAATTTCCGTTTTATGGCACTTGACGGCCTTATCCCCGGCGTGACAAAATCAAGCTGGTAAGAATCAAATTGAAAAATTAATACTACACACATACAATGTTCACAGATCCGATTGCAGATTATCTAACTAGAATAAGGAATGCCGTAATGGCCAACCATAGGGTTGTTGAAATTCCTGCATCTAATCTCAAGAAGGAAATCACCAAAATCCTTTTCGACAAAGGGTACATTCTTAACTTCAAATTTGAGGATGAGACAAAACCCGGGCTGATTAAGATAGCTCTTAAGTATCATCCAGTTACCAAACAATCCGCTATTACGCAGATTGAAAGGGTTAGCAAACCCGGACTGCGCAAATATGTTGGTACAGAAGAACTTCCACGTGTTCTCAATGGCTTGGGTATAGCAATTGTATCCACATCAAAAGGCCTGATGACTGATAAGGAAGCTCGTACCCAGGGTATTGGTGGCGAAGTAATTTGTTACGTTAGTTAAATAGGAGGGCTGAAGAATGTCGAGAATAGGAAAACGGCCGATTGCCATTCCGTCAGGGGTACAGATTACCGTGTCGGATAAGAATCTTGTTACCGTTAAAGGTAAAAGGGGTGAACTGAAACAACAGGTTGACCCGGATATCATTGTTAGAGTAGATGGTGCTCAATTATTGGTTGAACGCCCTACTGAACAGCAACGTCATCGTGCTTTGCATGGTTTGTACCGCTCTTTGCTGGCCAATATGGTTACTGGAGTAAGTGACGGATTCACCGTTGTACAGGAACTTGTAGGTGTCGGTTACAAAGCAGTTGCTACCGGTAAGGTATTGGAACTTGCCCTCGGATATTCACACAATATTGTGATGGAAATGCCGGAAGAAATAGAAGTTACAACAGTAACTGAAAGAGGTAAGAATCCTACCATTACCATGGTTTCATATGACAAACAACTCCTGGGACAGGTAGCGGCTAAAATCCGTTCACTCAGGAAGCCTGAACCGTACAAAGGAAAGGGTATCAAGTTTGCAGGTGAAATCCTGAAACGTAAAGCCGGAAAATCCGCATCTGATAAATAATAATTGAGAACGCATAATACCATCAAGCAATGTCTTTTAAGGTAGATAAAGAATACAGGCGACTGAAGATCAAGCAGAGGGTACGCAAAAGGATATCAGGAACAGCTGACCGTCCGCGTATGACCGTCTTCCGCAGCAATAAAGAAATTTATGTGCAACTGATCGACGACCTGACTGGCAGAACATTGGTTTCTGCAACGTCACGCGATAAAGGAATCGCAGACAGCAAGGTAACGAAAATAGAACAGGCTAAGCTTGTTGGCAAACTGGCAGCTGAACGTGCTCTCGAGGCAGGAATAGCAACAGTAATTTTCGACCGCAACGGTTATTTATATCATGGTAGGATCAAGGCCCTGGCCGATTCAGCCAGAGAAGGTGGCATCAAATTCTAAGAACGATCATGGCAAACGTTAATATCAAGAGAGTAAAATCGAGCGAAATCGAGTTCAAGGACAGGCTCGTCGCCATCCAGCGTGTTACCAAGGTTACCAAAGGGGGCCGTACATTCAGCTTTTCTGCCATTGTTGTGGTTGGAAATGAAAATGGGGTTGTCGGATATGGTCTTGGTAAAGCTAAGGAAGTACAGGCTGCTATTACCAAAGGAATAGAAGATGCCAAGAAGAACCTTATTAAGGTTCCGGTACTGAAGGCTACCATTCCTCACGAACAATATGGTAAATACGGCGGAGCCCTCGTATTCCTCAAACCTGCAGCTCCTGGTACTGGTGTTATCGCCGGTGGTGCTATGCGCGCTGTACTTGAGAGTGTTGGAGTGAAGGACGTGCTTGCTAAGTCCAAGGGTTCCTCAAACCCTCACTCAGTGGTAAAAGCTACCATTGACGCCCTGGTTCAAATGAGAGATCCTTATACCATTGCCCAACTCCGCGGAGTAACCCTGGATAAGGTATTCAACGGTTAATCGCTAAAAACTGCAACTCGATGAAAACTTTAAGAATTACCCAGACAAAAAGTGGTATCAAACAACCAGAGCGCCAGAAACGTACGCTCAGAGCCTTAGGAATTACCAAGATGGGACGTCCTACTGATGTTGTAGCTACCCCGCAGGTTGAAGGCATGATCAAAGCCGTAAGTCACCTGCTGAAAGTTGAAGAAATCTAATTAAGTAACTTATTACAGAAAAATATATATCATGGATCTCAGTAATCTTAAACCCGCTGCCGGTTCTGTAAAGACTTCGAAACGACTAGGGCGTGGACAGGGGTCAGGCCGTGGAGGTACTTCTACCCGTGGTCATAAAGGAGCCCAATCACGTTCAGGTTATAGCCGTAAAATCGGTTTCGAAGGTGGACAGATGCCTTTATATCGCCGTGTTCCTAAATCAGGATTCAAGAATATCAACAGGGTTGAATACAGTGGTATCAATATTGACGTCCTGTCGAAACTCGCTGAATCAAAAGGCATTACTGTAGTTACCCCACTGGTACTTCAGGAAAATGGCTTGCTCGGTAAGGGAGATCTTCTTAAGATCTTAGGCCGTGGCGAACTCAAGGCTAAACTTGACATCACTGCACATGCTTTCTCAGCGAAAGCAGTTCAGGCAATTGAATCGGTTGGTGGAACAGCAACAAAAATCGAACGTTAATGAAACGCTTCATACAGACTTTACGTAACATTTACAAAATAGAAGAACTCCGCAGGAGGATTCTGTATACTATTGGGATTATTGCCCTTTACAGGCTCGGTTCCTATGTAGTTCTTCCAGGAGTTGACCCCAGTCAGCTTGCAGCCTTGAAAAATCAGGGTTCATCAGGACTTTTGGGACTTCTCAATATGTTCTCAGGTGGTGCTTTCAGCAATGCTTCGATCTTTGCACTGGGTATCATGCCCTATATTTCTGCATCTATCGTTGTTCAGTTGCTGGGTATGGCTATTCCTTACTTCCAGAAATTGCAGAAAGAAGGTGAAAGCGGAAGGAAGAAAATTAACCAGATTACACGTTACCTGACTGTGATTATTACCGCCATGCAGGCTCCGGCTTACATTGCCAATTTGATTTCACAGCTTCCTCCTCAAGCTATTTCACCATTTGATCCTAATATCGCTACACCGTCAGCATTCTTCTGGTTCTCTACCGTTGTTATATTGGTATCAGGAACTATGTTCGTAATGTGGCTTGGTGAGAAAATTACCGATAAAGGTCTTGGTAATGGTATCTCCCTTATAATCATGGTTGGTATCATGGCTCGTTTGCCTTTCGCTCTGTTCAGTGAATTTGCTTCACGTATGGAAATGAAGGGTGGTGGACTTGTCTTCTTTATTGTAGAACTTGTGATTCTGGTTCTGGTAATCCTGCTTTGTATTCTTCTTGTACAGGGAACACGTAAAATTCCCGTACAGTATGCAAAAAGGATTGTTGGCAACAAGCAATACGGTGGTGTTCGTCAGTATATTCCCCTAAAGGTTAATGCTGCTGGCGTAATGCCGATCATCTTTGCCCAGGCTATCATGTTCCTCCCTCTTACCATTGCCGGTTTTGCCGAAAGCGAAAGTCTTCGTGGCTTTGCTGCAGCATTCACTGACATCAATGGCTTCTGGTACAACTTTACTTACGCAATTCTGATTATTGTATTCACATACTTCTACACAGCAATTACCGTGAATCCAAATCAGATGGCTGAGGATATGAAGAAAAACAACGGTTTTATTCCTGGAGTTAAACCCGGAAAGAAGACTGCTGATTTCATAGATACAGTAATGTCAAGAATTACCTTCCCCGGTTCTTTATTCCTTGCTTTGGTGGCTATTATGCCAGCACTCGTAGGAATGACCGGTGTTAGTTCACAGTTTGCACAGTTTTATGGAGGTACTTCACTTCTGATTCTTGTGGGTGTTGTTCTTGATACTTTGCAGCAAATTGAAAGCCACTTGCTGATGCGTCATTACGAAGGTCTTACCAAATCGGGCAGGATCAAGGGACGTTCAGCTGGAGTAGCTACCTATTAATTCAGTCGGAAAGAGGGAAAAAATGGCCCAGATTAAGACTGATACCGAGATTGAAAAAATACGCAGGAGTTCTTTACTTGTTGGAAAAACGATAGCTGAAGTTGCCCGCCATATGAGGCCGGGTATCTCTACCATCGAACTTGATAAGGTTGCCGAAACCTTTATCAGGGACAATGGCGCAAAACCAGCCTTCAAGGGGTATCACGGTTATCCGGCGACCCTCTGTATATCGGTGAATGAAGTGGTTGTACACGGAATTCCCGGAAAGCAGGAACTGAAGGATGGAGACCTTGTCTCGATAGATTGCGGTACCATTATCGATGGATATTACGGGGATTCAGCCTTCTCGTTTGGGATTGGAGAAATCAGTGAGGATATTCGCCTGCTGATGGAAAGAACCAGAGAATCTCTTTATCGTGGAATTGCAGCTGCATTTTCAGGAAAAAGGATAGGTGATATTGGTTTTGAAGTTCAATCTTACGTTGAAGGATATGGATACTCAGTGGTAAGGGATCTCGTAGGACATGGATTGGGTACCGGACTGCATGAAAAACCTGAAGTGCCAAATTTTGGTAAAAGGGGAAGCGGTTCGAAACTTGAAGAAGGAATGGTCATCTGCATTGAGCCGATGATTAACCTGGGGAGCAGAATGGTTGTACAGGAAAGGGATGGCTGGACTATCCGCACCGCCGACCGCAAACCCTCAGCTCATTTTGAACACGCAATAGCTATCGGAAAGGAAAAGGCGGAAATTTTATCGAGTTTTTCTGAGATAGAAGAGGTAACGAACGAAAACATATACATAATCAGGTAACGAATGGCCAAACAATTGGTAATTGAACAGGATGGAGTAGTACGGGAATCGTTGGGCAATGCCATGTTCAGGGTAGAACTTGAAAACGGGCACACTATTACCGCCCATATTTCCGGTAAGATGCGAATGCATTATATTAAGATTCTGCCCGGTGATAAAGTGAAAATTGAAATGTCGCCGTACGACCTGAGTAAAGGAAGAATAATCTTCCGCTATAAATAAGAAAAATTAAACGAAATCATAATAACGACAAGCAATGAAAGTCAGAGCATCCGTTAAGAAAAGAACGCCAGATTGTAAAATCGTGCGGAGGAAAGGGAGAATCTATATTATCAATAAGAAGAATCCCAAATACAAGCAAAGACAAGGTTAATCATTGTGTAATTTTCAAAAGCAATAAACATATATGGCACGTATTGCTGGTATTGATTTACCAAAAAACAAGCGTGGAGAGGTTGGCTTAACCTACATCTACGGAATCGGACATACATCTGCAAAGAAAATCCTCACCGAAGCAGGTGTGGACCTGAACAAGAAAGTCCAGGAATGGACTGATGACGAACAGAACAGGATTCGTACCGTCATCAACGACCAGTTCAAGGTAGAAGGTGCGCTGCGCTCTGAGTATCAGCTTAACATCAAGCGATTGATGGACATTGGTTGCTACCGTGGTATCCGTCATCGTCTGGGTCTTCCACTTCGCGGACAGAGTACCAAGAACAATGCCCGTACCCGTAAGGGAAGGAAAAAGACTGTTGCTAACAAGAAGAAGGCAACCAAAGGTTAAAAAGTAAAGAATCAAAGTTGAAATAATTTCACTATGGCAAAGACCACCAAAGTTTCAAAGAAAAAAGTTGTTAAGGTAGAGGCTTCCGGAAGGGCATATATTTTTGCTTCTTTCAACAACATCATCATCTCCCTTACAAACAGTGCCGGGCAAGTAATTTCCTGGGCATCTGCAGGAAAGATGGGATTCAGGGGTTCGAAGAAGAATACCCCATATGCCGCCCAGATGGCTGCTTCCGATTGTGCCAAGGTTGCTTATGACCTAGGATTGAGGAAGGTAAAAGTGTATGTTAAGGGACCAGGTTCCGGACGTGAATCCGCTATCCGTACCCTGCATACAGCTGGAATTGAAGTGACTGAGATTTTCGATATCACTCCGCTTCCACACAACGGCTGCAGGCCTCCAAAACGTAGAAGGGTTTAATACCTCAGGAAACTTCGGTAACACACATATATAGTTTAATCAAAAATCACAAGGCTTTATGGCAAGATACATTGGTCCAAAGTCCAGGATAGCAAGGAAGTTCAAGGAAGCTATCTACGGCCCCGACCGTTCATTTGAAAAGAAGAATTATCCTCCCGGACAGCATGGACAGAGCAAACGCAGGCGCAAAACCTCCGAATACGGTGTTCAGCTGAATGAAAAGCAGAAAGCAAAGTACACCTATGGAATTCTTGAAAAACAGTTCAAGAATACCTTCCTCAGGGCTTCAGCCAAGAGTGGTGTAACTGGTGTTATCCTGCTGCAGTTGATTGAAGCCAGGCTCGACAATGTTGTCTTCCGCCTGGGTATTTCCCCAACCCGCGATGGAGCCAGGCAGCTGGTATCCCATTGTCATATTACCGTTAACGGTAAAGTGGTGAATGTTCCTTCATATGAAGTTAAGAAAGGTGATGTAGTTGGTGTAAGGGAACGTTCCAAATCATTGGAAGTTATCGTAAATTCACTTACAGGCAGATCACATCGCTTCTCCTGGCTAGAATGGGATGAAACAAGCATGAGCGGAAAGTTCCTGAACTTTCCTGAACGCGACGAAATTCCTGAGAATATCAAGGAGCAGCTCATCGTTGAATTGTATTCAAAGTAATTGTTTATCTTGCAACAATCAACCAACAAAGGACATTTATGGCCATTTTAGCATTCCAGAAGCCTGATAAGGTTATTATGATACAAGCCGACGAGTTCGACGGTATCTTTGAATTCCGTCCACTCGAGCCCGGTTTTGGTATCACCATCGGTAATGCTCTGCGCAGAATATTACTTTCCTCACTGGAAGGTTATGCCATCACTTCAATCCGCATCGACGGGGTAGATCATGAATTTTCCTCTATCAAGGGTGTTGTTGAAGATGTAACTGATATCGTTCTTAACCTTAAAAAAGTTCGTTTCCGCAGGCAGATTGATTCTGAGGAAAGCGAAAAGGTTAACTTCACAGTTACCGGTAAGGATGTAGTAACTGCAGGTGACATTGCCAAGCACCTCTCCATATTCCAGGTGTTAAATCCTGATACGGTTATCTGTCATATGGAACCAACCGTTAAGTTGAATATGGAAGTCAACATTAACAAAGGCAGGGGATATGTTCCGGCTGAAGAGAACAAGGTTGCCAATGCTTTGCTTGGTACCGTTGCTATCGATTCCATCCACACCCCTATTAAAAACGTAAAATACACCATTGAGAATTTCCGCGTTGAACAGAAGACCGACTATGAAAAGCTGGTTCTCGAAATCAAAACGGACGGTTCTATTCATCCAAAGGATGCTTTGAAGGAAGCAGCACGCATTCTGATCCACCATTTCATGCTTTTCAGTGATGAGAAGATTACCCTGGATACAGAAGAAAAGGCTGTTACCGAAGAATTCGATGAAAATACCCTGCATATCCGTCAGCTTTTGAAAACCAAGCTGGTCGACATGGATCTTTCTGTCCGTGCGCTCAATTGCCTCAAGGCAGCTGATGTGGAAACACTGGGTGACCTTGTTTCATTCAACAAGAATGACCTGTTAAAATTCAGGAACTTCGGTAAGAAATCCCTCACAGAACTTGAGGAACTGGTGAAGTCAAAGAACCTCGAATTCGGCATGAATACCGCCAAGTATAAATTAGATAAGGAATAAGTGAAATGAGACATCAGAAAGCAGTTAACCACCTGGGTAGAACCAGCACACATCGTAAAGCAATGCTTGCCAACATGGCCAGCTCGCTGATCCTGCACAAGCGCATAAATACAACCCTGGCTAAAGCAAAAGCCCTCCGTTCATACGTAGAACCCCTTATCACCAAAGCTAAAGAAGATTCAACCGCATCACGCCGTTTAGTTTTCAGTTACCTTCAGGATAAGGCTGCTGTTACCGAGCTCTTCCGCGAAGTATCAGTTAAGGTTGCCGATCGTCCGGGTGGATATACCAGGATTTTGAAAACCGGTTTCCGTCTTGGTGATAACGCTGACATGTGTATCATTGAACTGGTAGATTACAACCAGGCACTTCTTACAGCTAAGGAAAGCGCTCCAAAGAAAGCTACCCGCCGTAAACGTGCAACAACCAAGAAGGCTGAAGGCGCAGAAGCAGAAGCTCCAAAGGCAGCTCCAAAAGCCAAGGCTAAGGAAAAGGCAGTAGTTGAAGAAGCTGCTCCTGTTGCTGAAGAGGTTGTTGAAACACCAGTAGCCGAAGCAGCTCCCGAAGTTGAAGCAGAAAGTTCAGAAGAACCTGCATCCGAATCAACTGAAGAAACCAAGGAAAACAATTAATAATGCAATAATGACTCAGAAAGGATAAAGCAGGTATCTTGCTTTATCCTTTTCGCGTGTCATGTCAGGATGTAATGAAGTTTTTTACATATGTTCTGGTCGGTGATTGCTAAAACTTAGCGCATATTTTACTCTTTGCGCAACACATTATACCACAAGTTTGTTAAACTATAAAACGATTTAAAATGAG
>Ga0272412_1000102_pt1 | contig 18707 bp, 14 predicted proteins | sample WWTPWeurt_MetaT_FD_193540 | JGI IMG/M metagenome (GOLD analysis project Ga0272412, IMG submission 193540) | Metatranscriptome of activated sludge microbial communities from WWTP in Nijmegen, Gelderland, Netherland - WWTP Weurt (Metagenome... | ecosystem: Engineered > WWTP > Aerobic digester >...
GATGTACGAATCGTAGGACAAATTCAGCCAAGATGCATCGTTTAATGCAACGTTGCATTCCATTGCACAAAGCGTTGGAGAAACTGCATTGGCTCACTAGAGTGGGTGCCGCAAACACATTTCTTCAACGCTAGGAGATGCACATGGAAATCCGCTTTGTTGGTCCTCTCGGGAAAGTCACTGGTTCATGCACTTGGATGCGAGACCTGGTCGAGGGATGGAACTTCTTGGTCGACTGCGGGATGCAGCAGGGTGAGTACGACGAGGACACCTGGAATGCAGGCACGCGCTGGCCATTTGATCCGTTGGAACTGAAGTTTGTGGTCCTGACGCACGCTCATATAGACCACTCGGGCCTCTTGCCACTGCTCTACCGCCTCGGATTTGACGGCGAAGTGTGGTGCTCGGAGGAAACGGCCAGGATCGCTCAGATCCTTCTGCGCGATGCCGCTCGGCTTCCTGGATCGCGCTATGACGAGCCCGATGTCGACAGGATTCGTTGGCGCACTCCTGGTGGGAAGACCCAGTTGGGCGGATATCACCGGCTGGATCAGGATCTCTTGATGCGTTTCTTCCGTAGTGGGCACATCGTCGGTGCGACGAGCGTCACTATCCTTTGGGGTAAACCAAAGTCGGGAGGGCAGAAATCGATTGTGTTCTCGGGCGATGTGGGGCCAGGTGCGGAGGACCGCGAGGTTCTTCCATTCTTACGCTATCCACAGAACCCTGCGCCGGCTACATATGCCGTACTGGAGTCGACTTACGGCGGTGTTGTCCGGGTCGCAAAGAGCGAACGGAACCCTGAGGCGCGGCGCGAGAAGCTCTCCAGGCTGCTCGATCGGATTCTGGAGACGGGGGGCACGCTCGCGATCCCAGCATTCTCAGTTGGCAGGACGCAGGATTTGATGTTTGACCTGCACATGGTCGTCGCGAACGATCCTCTCCGCTACCGCGCTATCCGGTTCTATATGGACTCGCCGACGGCGATGCAGGTAAACGGGATCACGCTTGATGCATTGAATCGCACCCAGACAGACGCACGTACGGGCAAGGTACGGCCGGTTTGGCTTGGGAAGCAACTCTTTCGAGACCTCGGCCTACGGTGTCACGAGCCGGAGCATGTTGATTTGGTTCTCGAAGTCAGTCGGATGACACTGAGCATCGATCGGGCCGAAGGTGATCTCGCTGCAGCTTGTGGCAACACGATCGCGACACGCTGGCGTTCGATCTTTTCTCCTGTCGGCAACCGCGAGGCATTGGTCCGCGAGGTTACGAAGGGCCCGAGAGTCGTGGTGATGAGTTCTGGAAGTGGAGACGGGGGCCCCGCTGCCTCTTGGTTGCCCTTGGTCGTTAGAGACGAGCGCAATATTGTTGCGATGAGTGGTTACTGCGGCAAGGGCACAATCGGAAACGCATTGTCGGCCTTGGAGTCCGTCCCCCTGGATCAACGTCGTCTTCAAGCAGGGAGCCTGACGTGGCGGTCACCGGATGGTGGAACTGGAAACTCTGTTCCGTTGAGCGAGGTTCAGGCACAGGTCTGCCATCTAGAGGGTTACTCGGCGCATGCCGATCAGAGTGACTTGGTCGATTGGATGTTCGAGAACCACAAGGGGATTCTGAAGCAATCGATTGCTCCGACTATTTTTCTGCAGCATGGGGACGATGAGCAAAGAGGTAGTCTTGCGCGGGCCTTGGCGAAGAGGGCTGATGAGTGGAAATTGGAGGTGGACGTCCTCCTGCCAGATGATGCGAGCCAATGGTTCGACCTCGATCGCGGTGGAGCCTCTCTGCGGGTCGCCGAAAAGCGAAAGGAGCTCGAGGCTCAAATCGCGAGTCTTCAGAATGCACTTGCAAAGTTGAAGGCGGCGTGACCCGAGGCAGATTGCACTTTCGTGGCGGGGCAGACGATGGCCCCGCCTCCACGATTCTGCAATCTGACGAGCTTTTTCCCTGATCAAGCTCCAATCGTGGGTGGAGTCGAACGACAAGGAGCAGCAGAGTCCCCTGTTGTGTCCTTGTCGAACACTGCGCCGATGTTGGCCCATTTCGCAAGGGACCTGGAGGCCCTCGTCACCCTCCAAGCCAGAGTCCTTGGTGTTATGCGCTGCTCCTCTCGCGCCATGGAGTCGGTGGGTTCCTGCGCAGCAGGTACCCCGCGCCTGCGAAGCAGGTTGGACTGCTTCCGCAGGAAGTTCAACAGGCTCCGCAGGAGCTTGGTCCGGCTCCGCAGGAGCTTCAGGGGCCCGGTAGGGCCGGTCATAACTAACTTGATCTTGTTTCGAGTGCCGATGGGGGGTTGTGAGGATTCGCTTTTAATCAGAAATGGAAAGCCCTTCAAAGAGCAAAAACTAAGATCTTGAGCGCCACGGCGCTTGTGGAAATGCAATATTGAGTTCGAGGGCGCTGGGTGCGGGTGTCGGAATCTGTTTGCGTAGTGGGCACAGAGTGTAGCCACGCCCTTTGATTTGCCTTTTCAGAATCTTGAGCTTGTGGTCTGCTGAATCGGCGCGCCGAATTCGGCTATCTGCACTTTTCTTTGAACTATAGCACGCTATCGTTAGCATCTCCTGCGTAGTAAGTTCAATCCAGGAGAAGAAGATGAGCGCGATGAAGAACTGCAGGATCTGGTCTGTTGGCGAGCCGAAAATTGAAATTCAGTTTTCTGGCCGGAAGGTTGTAGGTCGGGAGTGCGTCCTGAACTTGCCTTGGGAAGGCCAGTTCTCTGTGCTGATAGATGATCTGCGGTCGAAGTTGTCCGGCGGCCAGATCAAGGTCTCGAGCGCAGCCGAGCTGACGCGTGCTTTCGAGGCTCTTTGCCAGAGTGTTGCGCGCGGAAGCAATGGCTACGTCAATGTAAAGCGTGCGGGGCCCGGGCCAACTGAAAAGAGCATCCGAATCAAATGCAAGGCGCGAAAGGAGTCTCAAGGGGGCGAGATGCCTGAGGCTCAGCATACGATCACAGTGCCTGTCAGTCAGGTCGTCGCGGTCGGTCGCAAGCTTTACTTGGCCCGATGGGTTGCGAAGAAAACCATTCGTGAAAGGGTTTATAAGGAGAAGGGCTGGCCAATCGTTCAGGGTGAGTCGATCTGGCCGGAGGCAGAGCGAGTTTGGGCGGAGATCTTCGCAGGGCCTTTCGCCGCTTTTGAGCGCATGGAGCGTGAGAGGGCGGAGATGGAAGAACGCTCGCGCAGCGATCAGGCCACCGAGGTAAAACTGATAAGAAGGACGGTGGAAGAAACCGCGCCCGATCAGGCGGACATTGAGCCGGCGCAGCGGTTGGCTTTGAAGCGCGAGCGTATTCGGCTAGCTCGGCTGGCGAAGCAGGAAACGATCTCGCATGTGACCGTTGAGCACGACTGGTGGACGTCGAAGCGGGTCAGGCGTCTGGGCACGTTTTTTGTGAAACACACTAGCCGGCTTGAGAACGTAACCCTCCGCTACGCAGGAACGCGCGTGTACATCATTACGGAAGATGGGGAGAGAATTGCGACTCGGAAGAATGTCCGGATTATTGTTCCGGACTGAGGTTTGATGACATCTTTGATAACGCAGCCTTGAAGTATGCTGCCATGCCTGCCGCCGTCTCGTCTTCCTCGCTGAACTTAAGCTTCGGAAGCGAGATGGTTGGTGACAAGCAGGGCGCGTTTTGCGCGCAGTCATCTGTCGGTGAACGAAAACCGGTAGGGACTAGCGTCGTTCGGATCGGAAATGGAATGAGCGGAGCATCGAGCGTGCCCCATGAGTGATCGTTCTTGTTCCGCTGGGCGCCACCAGAACGGAAAGTATGATGGTTGCCGCTGGAGGCGAGGGCACGTGCTGCGTCGTCACGCGAGTGACGCGCGTGGATCACGCCTTCCGTCTGGAGGTAGCGGCAGGCAGGTTATCGGCCTCAGCTGTCGGTGGCTTGATGGCACAGTCAGGCAGCAATGTGTTGGTCACCTGCCGTTCGAGCGTCGGGCGACTGTGAACGGCGGCTTCTCCATCCTGTCAACTGGAAGTATCGACCCAGAGCCGTCTGATGATGTTTGCAACGTCGAAGTCGGCTCTCTGCTCTTCACGCTGCCTGTCTCTGCTTCATGCTGAGGGCCCCGGCTTCGGCCAAACAGGCCGTTGGCACACTACTTGTAGTCAGCGGCTTGAATAAATTCCAAAAACACGACCTAAAATCTACTCATCGCCGCGAGCTTCACTATCTGAACAAGCCTGCGAGCAGAAGCCACATTCACTGCAAATGAGGTGACCACAAGCTGCGCAATTTCTGTGCCTACCGAGATACAAAGGGCTGGCCCCGCACTTGACTAAGACTGGGTCCCGGCGCCATCCACCGCAGTAGGCATAAAGAGTCAGCCAATTTCCGTCACTTCTCATGCCGCTCAGGATGTGTGGGTGTGTAATCTTAAATGTCGTGAAGACTTCCTTACGCCTCAAAATCTCATTAAAGACGATGCTAAGCATTCGTAGCAGATTGCCAATGTATTCAAGTGAGTCCTGCAATCCCACTGGACGTGCTCCACCAGAGGCCAGCCCATCGGGAAAGATGGCATTTGACAATAAATGCAAAACTTTATCCGGCGATTTTCTGGCAGTTAACCCCTCCAGCATGTAACCAATAACGTAGCAGTAAAGACTCGGTCTAGAAAGGCCCACTGCCCTCTCTAGGCTACGCAAATCAGCCCATAATCGCAGTTCTGTTTCATTGAGCCCGAGTTGCTGAACTAGTGTTGAATCATCAGTTAGAGTGAGAAGCCATCGAGGAATGTCTGCGGGTTTGAGTCCAGCGGAAATGCAATGATGCAATGTCTCGGAAATAGTGGAAATCGCACTGTTTCTGCCGGGATAATGTTCAATTGGATACTCAAAAGCCCATCCTGCTACAAACTTAGGCTTCCAGATGCCTCGCAAGTCCAGCAATTCTCCGAAGCGAGACCGCATCCATGAATACAGTTTCCTGAAATCGCTGACGTTCGCTTGACCAAGTATAAGACAGGGCTTACGTTCATCCATCCCCATGTCGTTACTTACATATTCGGACAATACACCAGCTATGCTAACCTCTTGACCCGATACACGTTCGGTCTTAAATCTTGGTATGGTGTGCTCTACGTATGCATCATGATTTGTAAAAGATCTGCGAGAATTTTTTACGTCCACAGGGTGTTCATTAACGAGTAGGTCGAAATCTCTCCACCTCTCCTCAAAGTCACCAATCTGGCTAATGGATATGTCAGCCACAGAGCATCCGAGTTTTTCATAATAATATTTTGCTGCAATTTCTGCCTGCCTAGCCGAGGCGAGGCGATTCGCTTCGGAGGGTTTCATAAAATCTTCAAGATCTGAAACCTTCGACAGCTTGGTATTGCGCCAGCTAGAGAAGTTACTCCACACGAGACAAAGCTTTAGGTCACTTTCGGAAAGGATAGTTGGACATATTTCAGGAGATATTGGAGTCCAACTCAATTTCAAAACTAAGTCCCTAATGGGTTGGCTAATTAGCTCTCTAGCAAGAAGTTCATCTAGCGTCGATTTATGATGTTCATAATTCACACTATCGATTTCGATCGTAACAAAAGATCGTTCATCGAAACGAGTGCGTGTATAGGGCCGCACTCCTTCACAGCCATATCGCTCATCAACCAAATCAACGATTTCACCATAGACATCGTCGACTATAAACCTTGAGCCTGTATCATCCTCTACTAAAGCTCCCTTAAGCTGACGAACAGAAAGCACCTTCATAAGTATATTGCTAGGCAACCTGACTTTTGACATAACTGGAGTTCATCGCGCAATCAAAAGACGAATAAAAAATTCTCGGGGTTGCGGGGTCAGGGGTTGCGGGGTCAGGTCTTTCATCTGCTCATCTGTCACCGACTGTGCTCGACCGATAGGAGTCTGTTTCAGGCTGCCATCATCGATCGTCTCTCGTCGCGAAAAGAATAGAGGACTGGAAGGTAACCGCGGCGGAATCGGTTTACCCTCTGCACATCCGCCTTGGGTCAATCAACGAGCCCCTCGTCTCTCAGTCCCTGTAGAGGATCAGCGCCGGCGAGCACACTTTCGACAATGACGCCACGACGTATGCGGTTGATCCTGTCGTTAGAGGCCTGAATAGCCGCTTTTGCATATGTTCCTACTGCAACGTTCGTCGATGTCATGCCCTGCTCATCGACGTCCGCATAAAATCGCTCGAGTCGCTGGATGGCGTCAGTAGGCGATAGATTTGCCCGGTCCGACAGCCTTCTGTCGACTGAGATGATGGCGCTAAAAAGGTCGGACCTTTTCCAGATTCTGGAGCTTCTCTGAAATCCGCATTCGTCAATGAAGTCAAAGACACGTGTGAGACGCGCCGATACCTCAGCGCTCATTGGGAAGCCTTCGTTGAAGTCGCTTAGGTACCTCTCCAGCATCTCATCCCGATCGAAGTAGCCGGCTATCATGGTCACGATAAGCTGCAATACAAAGCGTACATCTCCCATCCGCTTGATGTCAGTCGGGCGGAAGACTCGATGCGTCTCAAAAAAATCGTGTTCTGCGAAGCCCGACGCAAGGGTCATTAGTGCCCCGGTGTAAACTGCATTGTTTATTTCGATCTCGTTCAGCGCATATTTCGTGGAGTTGATGCGTCGAAAAACCTCGACGATTTGTTCAGTAGTGATTGATCCAAGATCACGTACAGTGACGTCGTAGTCCAAGAACTCCCTCTTGCGATCTTCATCGAGACTTGCATAGGAGGGTAAAGCGGTTCCATACGTCTTGGGGTCGCCGTTGAAATAGTCAAAGATCGTTGTTACTCGTTGTTGACCATCTACGAGCAGCTGCTGCCCTTCGCCCGTATCGACGTCAACTGGCCCATTTGCAACATAGATCTCTGGAAAGGGCATACCTTTAAGAATGGTGTCCATAAAGCGGATCTTGTCCTCAGTCGTCCAAACAAGGCGGCGCTGAAACTCAGGACGAGGAACTAGTTTCTGGTCTCTGGTGAGTGTGATCAACTGCCTCACTTTGAGGCTGGTCGGTGAAGTTCTCATACCATCTGCTCCTGCTCACGCGCGACTCTAATTCCGCGTTGTTGGTAGGTCTCAAGAAAGTGTTGCGAGTGGTACAGAGCCAACCTCACCCGCTTGTTTCTCAATGGTGCGTATTGCTGCAACTCTCTGTAGGCTTCGTCCCAGTCGGTGCACCTTTGAGGCTTCGGCGACGGAAACTGATCGGGCCTGAGCCAGCCGTGATACATGTAACGCCCAAGTTTGGACTGAACTGGAAAGGATGCTGCATGGGCACCAATACTCGCCAAGTCACTCCAAATCTTCCCGTAAACCACGGGACTGATGATCGCAATGTCGATGTCAGAGATGCCTGGTCGGTAGCTTCGATATGCGGGCTTAACTACCACGCCATTTACTCGCTTCTCAATAAACGAGAAGCCCAGCTTTGCAGAGCCGACGACTATCGCTGTGACACGCTGATCGGCTATCAACTGGAATTTTGCTCGGATCACAGTTTCGATGTGCCGCAGTGTCGTGGCCGGCATGTTAGGCCCCGGATCGGCAGTCACGATATGTGTGCGGACGAGATCACTCTCGTCCATTTCGAGTAGAAGCTGTCGAAAAATATCAGGTGTCATACTCGGCGGGGGACGCTGTAGAACATTGAAGGCTAGCAAGACTCTCACGGTGCACGGTGCGCGTTGATTCCAGCACGTGCATTGGCATCTCAACGCCATAGGCCCTGACTGTCCGCTCCTGGCCGATTGCTGTTGTCCACAGGGCTCAAGGCTGGGACCCCGAGAGCACGCACGGTACCGAGCCTCGCCTTGTGCACGTGACACCCCGCTTGATCGCCAACAGCGCCACCACAGCAGATAGTCCTTCCTCCCGATCAGCAACAGCCATTCGGTTCCGCAGGGCTTTCACGTAGCCGACTACCATCAAGCCCTTCAGCGCTTTCGCCATTCCCAAGGCGGCACCGGTGCGGGATCTACCCACAATCCCCTCTTCGCGGCACGCGCCTCGTCCTGAAGTTCGGGGAGCGCGGCATCGGTCGCATCGCGCTCATACACCCAAGCCATCCCTCGTCGCACCTGGGCCGCGTTCGCATCGACACCGCCACAATGCACACGCCCCACGATGCGCTTGTATCGATCGACATCTACAACACGGACTTCCGCGCGCGTTTCGTGGCACAGCGCAGCAAGCGACTGCCTCGAGCGCGTTCCGAAGGGCTGTCGCTTCTCCGGCGCCACACCCAAGTCGACGTTCAATGGACTTGGCTCATTATCTGTAAACTCAACGACATAGCAATTCTTCACCTGTCCATCAAACTTTGCAGATCGATGGACAGATCCAGTCCGTTTTGTCCATTTTTCTGACCGCGTGGATTGAGGAACTTCATAGGTCGTAATCCGACATTTTCTGTTTGCAATCGTCGCTGGTGCGAAATCGCTTCTCGGTGACCATCGAATCGCAATCGAACTGATCGGCTCAAATCGACCCACTGCCGACATTCGTCCGTGCGGGAGTTCAAAGACAGGTTTCCGGCTAGAACCGTCATCCAACAATCCAACAACGTCCCCTTCTCGACCATCTGCGTCTCCGCAGTTCGCGGCAGCGGCAGCAGTAGCCCTACCTGCGGAGCAGGGACGATCCACACTGGTCTTGGGCCCTCTGCCTCATGGACCATTGACGCCGAGTCGGGTCTGGCACACTCGGTATGCACTGGCTGATGCCGTCGTTCCAAGTCGCGCGGCGTACTCACAGCATCCCGCCCAGCAATTGCTGGATCTCCGCGTCGTCAGGTCGACTCCGCCCCAAGCGCGTAACGAATCGATCGAGAGAACCGTGCCCATCGGCGTACAGAAACAGCTCGTGGACCTGCTGCCGCAATGGAGCGGCTAGGTCTGTTATTTCGTCGAGACGGACGTCGAAGGAATCGAGCGTCAGGAGCTCCATTTCCTTGTGCGTGAAGTCGCGGGCGACAACACTTTCCAGTGCGTCCAACTGTTGCCCGCTCAATCCGGCTACGCGAGTTGGTGATTGCGTGCCCGGAGAAGCGCTGACGGTCCGGCGCAGAGAGTCTTCCACCGACTGATTAAGTCGTTGCCTGAAGAAGTCCGGAAACAAAGGCACTAGCTCAGCGATTGTCTGGCCAATGCCGCGTGAAGTTACACCACGTTGAAGCCGCTCCAGCAAGTCGCGCTGATTGGAGTCGACTATCGCTTCGGAGCCCTGCGCGTGCCTACCCAGCGCCACCAGATCTTCGGGCTCGATGCCCAGCAGCGAAATCGCTTCGGCAAGAAGGCCGACGTTATCGCGGCCCAACTCGGCGGCAGTCTCGGCGAATAGAGCCGGCCGTGACCGAAGGGCTGCGCGCACGTTTTCGTTCTCGACAAGCGCAAGCAACTGGCTGCGGATTTCCTGCAGGAACGATTCGTGGGCGCGGCGCTCGACAATCAGTCCCAGTTGCCGCGTCGCATCCTCGCTCCCCCCCTCCACTTCGAGCTTTCTCGCCAAGCGCAGGACAGCTGCTCCGCTGCTGAGAAGCTCAAGCGGATCAAGCAGTTCCCCCGCGAGGCGCACGGCACCCACGGCGCGCGACCAGGCATGCGCCAAGTCACCCGTCGCCTCGTACAGGAACACCATGCGCAACACCAGCGGTAACATCGCGCCACGATCCCCAGCACGTTCTGCAACCGAGAGACCCACTTCGAGCGTGGTTTGCGCCTCATCCAGACGGCCCATAAGCTTCAAGGCGTCCGCTTCGAGCACATATAGGGAACTAGGTGCTTGCGAGCGTTCACGTTCACGCAACGCTGCAAGGGCCTCGCTTACGAATCCGCTCGACATCAATGTGCGGGCGCGTTGCTCTGTCTGGCGCTCCCATATCTCGAAGCTCGCCTGCGCGCGCAACCCTTCCTCCAACTCGATTCCCAGCTTGTCCCCAAGCCAGATCTTGGCTCGCGGCTTAAGCTCCTCATAGGCCCCGCGCAAATGTGTTTGTAGTTCGGGGCTCCACAATTTGTTGAGTTCAGGCGCATCTTCTCCAAGCCACAACCGGTGATAGATTTCCTCCGCTCGCTCGATCGCGCTTGGTCTCCCATGGTAGTAACGAGCTGCAGCTGCGTGGATCAACGTCGCAAGTTCGCCCAATATCCCCAACAGCTCGGGCAGCATGATCCTGCGCACTGCGGGTATGTGCCACAACGCACCGGGTTCCCGATACGGATCGACGAGGCCCACCTCGCGCCCAAGCTCATCGAACAGATTCTGGGCATGCTGGTCGTGCTGCAGATCTAGCCCACATGGACCGGCGAGCACCTGCTCGATGATCGCCGGCGTAATCCGACGAAGGACCAGGCCGGGATTGGCCACTCTTTCGAGAACCGGATCGTGCACCCGCACGTGATTGAGGATGCGGCGATAGAGCATCCCCTGCTGCTGTTCCGCCTTGATCCGTGAAAAAATCCGGCGACGGCTTACAGTATCGCGAAGACCTGCGACGCCCTCGTTCAGTACGACGTGCGCGGCGAGTGCCAGGCTCAAGGGCACAGTGCCGACGATCGAGACAATCTCCCGCGCATCGTCGATTGATATCGGACCGCCCGCCTGTTTCTCTGTGCGCCGTATGACGAACTGCTCGGCGGCATGTATGGGTAGCCCCACCAACTCGACCGGCTCTCGCTCCAAACCGGGAGGAAGCGCCGAACGGCCCGCAGTGATGATTCGGAGCCGGTCGACCCGCCGAAGCAGGTCGGCGAGTAGCCCCCATGTTACGAACAAGGCACTTCGCCCCTGATACTCCGCTTCCTCCAGCGTATCAAGCATGATCAGTACCGGCTGGTCGTTTCTTGTCGCGATCTCTTCGAGAAGCCGGCAGAAGCGCCGCACCAAGTTTTCGTAGCCCTCGTAGTGCCGGCCCTTCCCGAATTCCACCCCTTCCGTCTGTGCAACGTTCTCGCGCGCCTCGTCGCCCAGGCTCGCGAGCTCTGTACCGACGAAGGGGAAGGGAAACTGAATGAGCAGTTGCCGGATCGAATCCTCGAGAATCGTCTGCGGCTCCCGCGGATCGAGCACGGCACGATCGAAGTCGAGATAGACAAAAGGCAGCGGGTGCGGGTTGTCGCGGGGGTTCGTATGGTCGAGGATGAACCGCGCAAGCAGCGCCGACTTGCCGATACCTCCCGGGCCGAACAAGTGGAGCGGCGGTCGCTCATTAATCAAATACGCAACGTACTTGAAGCCGCGTCGAAGTCCCTGCCAAACGGTTCCCGATGGCAGGGTGCCGACGTAGTCGGCCAACTTGCTCAGATAATTCTCGCGGTCGACGAAACCTTCGCCCGCGACCTTGCGCATCGGAGCAAGCTGCCGCTCGCGCTCGATGCATGCCGCAAGGTCGGCCTTCGATGGCAGCGGCGTAATGATCCCTTCCAGCCAGCGCGCGGCCCGCTCAACGCCGAGCAACTGATCGAGCGACAGGTCGCTGAGATTGGGCGGATTCTCCGACTTGATTAGGAAGTCGATCCCCTCCTGGAGCGGATCGGCCGCGGGCGTCGGGTTGGCCGCGCGTGCGGCGCGCATTGCGCGGCGGTCGCCGAGACGTCGTAGCGCCACGTGCCGAAATGATTCTTGGATCTGCCAAGTGTCGAGTTGGGGGTCGCCTACCGCTCGACACCGGTTGGTCATCTCGATTAGAGCTTCGGTGCGCCCCGCCGCATCGTTCAATCCGACGGGTTGCAGCGAATCGAGCTTGAAAGTCGAAAGAACGGCTGCCGCATCCAGATAGGGCGCAACGGACCGGTCGGCTTCTCGATCGCTCGCGGCGCTCGCCAGCCACGCTAGTGCGTCGGATCGCTGCTGAGGGAATTCCGTAAAGTTAGTCATGGCACCGTGCCCTGAGCGATGCCACTACATTTTTGGGCAAGCATCTGGTGGAACGTGTCCCAGTTTGAGTGATCAGGCGCGGCTAACAAAACCGCGTCCAGCGTGTCCACCGCCTGTTCTAGCGCTCCGGGCAGCAACGGCTTGCCAACCGTGCCCGCAAACCACACGAGGTAGTCCTCGATGTCCTGACGTGACGGCCGCTGAACTTGGTCGACGGAAAGAAAAGGAGCGACGCGTGGACCGAGCCTTTTAGGATCCAGCCCGAAGAGGAACAACCACACCTGCGGGCATTCGTTGCCATCGACCGCCTGGCACAGCCGGCGTAGCAGTTCGATTGCCGTGTCGTCTAGGTTCACCAAGTCCAACTCATCAATGATAAGACAAGTGCGCTCCTGCAGTGCAGCGAGCCGCTGCACGATCACACTCGTCAAGTCCTTAGTCACGCGGTGCGGCTGGGCAAGACCGTCTTCAATGGACAAGCTCGAACTTCCCCACAATCGGGTTGCGATAAGACCGGCAAGGCGCGCTCCATCGACATTGACAACCTTGCCCGCGTTGGCGTCGACGCAGGCCAGCAACGCGAACTTGCGGATCGGATCACAGATGTGACTCACCGGCCAACGCGAGTAGGACTTGCCCACTCCGCCGTTGACGACGAGGACACGATTTCCGCCCACTCCATCGGCAAGTGCCACGAGGCGCTGCCAGAAAGTCGAGCGGTCCAACACCGGCCTCTGATTGACCATGTACGGGCGCGTTGGCACTCCGGGCTGCGGAATTGCAGCCATCGGCGTTGACATGAGTTCCCCAACGAATTTCCTGAAAGTAGGGTTCTCGTGATGCACGTCAATAGCCTGAAGGAAAGCCAGAAGACGGCCCTCCCGCTCGGCCCACAAGATCACGAGATGGCATTCCATGGGGAACTCTTTGCCGCTTGGAACGATACTTTCGAGCTTCTTGTCGAGCCAGTCCTGCAAGAACAGGTCAAGCGTCGTGGAGGTGAATGCGTTCTCCAACTGCTGCCGGAATTGCCGCCGTCTGTTGTTGTCGAGAAACATATCCGCTCACTGACTCTCAGAACCAGAATTTGGCGATGCCGCGCGCAGCCAGCCGCCTCAGTATCAGATGAATCGGGATCCCCTGGTTGAACTCGCCGAGCAGTTTCGAATAGTCAGGGTCGCCTCCGTGATGTAGGGCAACGACGTTCAAACCGGCATCGAGGCACGGCGATCCGGACGAACCGCGCTCAGTATTGGCGTCGTATCGCACGCGCGTCAGGTTGCCGTTGGCACCGATAACGGAACCTACAGCCAGCTTCAACGGCTCGAGACTCGGATGCTGGCCTATAAACAAAATGGCCTTTGCATCCGGCAGCACAGCGCTGTCCCGTAACCCAATCCAGCCGCGCGTGGCACCATCGACAATGTCATTCCCCACGGTTCTCTCCAGCCGCAACAACGCGTAGTCGAGATGGTCGACATCCGGCAGACCACCGACATCGCCGGGATCGTACGGGCTGTATCTACTGTAGTCAGTAAGCCAGCTTGCTGCGAGCTTGACCGGCGTGGGAGCCTCCGCGCCAACGGCAAAGTCGAAGCGGCAGGTGATTTGCGCCGGGTCCAGCACCTTTTTTTCGTGCTTTTCGATCACGTGATAGTTCGTGAGCACCAAATCTGGCGCCACAAGAAACCCTGTTCCTCCGCCCATCTTCAAGTCGACCGGATACTCAATCCTACAGATGCGTCGTCCAATCTCCGTCATCCGGGCGACCCACAAGCCCCAGTCGGAAAAGGCACCGTCTTTGCGCACTAGCCGCTCGAGCCCACCGCTCGCCGGGGAATGCACCTTCACGCGTTCGTCTACAGTGGCGATGTCGATTGAAGCGCTCGTCTCCAGTGTCTGACGAAGTGCCCGAATCCGGGGATTTTCCGAAGCAGTTTCGGCCGCTACGATCAGCTTTTCGGTCCAGCCGTTTTGCTTCGATGCGTTAATCAAGTCAAAAACCATTACCTCGAAATTCGCTGTGGGTACAATGTTCTGAAGCGGAGGCTTGTCAAGCTTGTCCTGAAGCAGCATGTTTAGACTATGTGCATCAAACGCAGCCACGAACGTGTCGCGGACGATCTTCCGCTGGGGGCCATTCAGTACATTCAAGTCAAGTGCCATGCTCTTGCCCTGCCTGATGTTGGCTATTCCTCAGGCCCAGGATATGCCCTCAATCGCGTCGAGCGACTCCCGCAACGCCGCCACCACATGCGCATAGTTCTCCACTCTGGGCCTGCCACCGAAGTGTACGCCGACTACCCGCTCGCCAGTCTCACCGAAATCCACCACGCAGGATCCTGAATTACCGCCGAGCGTACTGGCATCGTGGCTCATGATCCACTTTCGCGTATCGCCCGCGAGTTGCCCCGCGCCGGCCTCGACCAAACCGGGCGCCCAGCGCTTGCTGCCGAAACGGTTCTTATAGAGCTTCTCGAGTATTTCCTCGTATTCGTGCCCCGCCCGCGGTGCAGCATTTCCCGCCTTACCCGGCTCTAGCAGCGGCTGGGCTGGGAACCCGACGACATAGATTGGCGGCTGCCGGTCGTCGCGCACCGCCACCCGATCGACCGTACCCTCGAAGCTGAGCGGCGCAGGCAGGTTCGCGAGATCACCCGACACACGGATGACGGCAAGGTCGAGATTCGAGAAGTTGATCCGGCGGTTGATCGGATCGGGGCCGACGAACACCACCTCCCCTAGCGGGAAGCAACTCTCGCTCGGGCGTTGGTACTCGCCGCTGAAATCCACCTCTACGGCATATCTCCACTGCCATACGCCATTGACTAGCTGCGCAGCCTCCTCGAGCACGTGGCGGTTCGTAACGACTAGACCCGGAGCGATGACGAAGGCGGTGCCGAAGCGCTTGTTACCAAACGCGGGCAACTGTACCGCGCCGACCGACGCTGCGACTTTCTTAATGCCCCCAAGAAAGCGTGCGGCGTCGTATTTCCAGCGCGCCGAGAGGCTCCCCTGCAACTCTGGGGCATCCAGGTTGATGGAGCCGTCCTGCAGGAACAGCACCGGCCGGCTGCCATCGGATTCAATTACCGCCTCAAGCCCAAAGGCCTCACCTTTGGTAAGCACGGCATTCTCGCCGTCGTCGTCGAGTTTGCGCAGCGCCTCCTCGGCGTCTTGGATGATGCGGTCGACGGTCGCCTCATCGACATCCGAGGTGCCCGCCGCAAGATGGAGAAGCCGCCGACGCCCGACCTCGAGGCGGGACTGCGCATCGGCCATTGGCGCGGCGGCGGCAGCCTCCGGCAGGCCGAGGCCCTCGAGCGCTGAGTCCGGTGCTAGTGTCGTCAGGCGCTTCAGCAGGCGCCCGGCGGATGGTACGCCGTACGTTGCCACGTCATTTCCCCTCCCGCTGAAGTTCGTGCCGACCTCGTCGGGCTCAAGTCCTCCGCGCCGCCTTGATGAACGTGAGTGCCGAACTCTGCAGACGCTCGAGAAGCGGCTGTTCGAGCACCGCGAGCAGGTTGTTGTTCATGCTTATTGTGGTCGTTGCGCTCTCGAACTCGGCCGACGTATTGGTGATCTTGAAGAACAGAATGTTGGTCTTCTCGTCGACTACGGAGAGGCGCGCCGCGACATGCCGCATCCGGCTCTCGACGGTATTGGAGGCGACTGCGCCGAAATGAAGTTCTCGGGCTTTGAACTTCCGGCTCTCCTGATCGAACAAGGTGATCCAAGGCTCGTCCTTGTCGATCTCCTTCAGATTATCTAGCAATGCGAGGATTACTGGTCCCACGGCGACGCCACCGAGCGCAATCGTTAGAAAGGGGATTATTGCCTTGTGGACGGCGATATCCCGCTTCTTGAACCGCGAGGTTGTAAAAGCGCTCTGCGAGACAGTAAAGCCCAGCTGCATCAGATTCGACTTGTAAGCCGCAAACCAGTCGTCCTCGTCATCGCCCGGCCGCATCGCCGCAGTCGTGACTTGGCTGGCGAAGGTCATGGCGAGTGAGAGGCCGCCACGTACGCCCTCAGGTGCAGCCGAGAAGTCGATGAGCGTGTTGCTGGAGACTATACCCTGCGGCAACTTATTGAGATCGAGTGGAGGTGCCGCGTCGGGGCCTTCCGTGACGCCCGTTAATTCTAGACGCTCCGGCCCAAGATCTGCGCTTTCAACGAAGCGCAAGGCATTCCTGTCCATCGTATGTATCCCCCTTCATTCGGTTGTTTCCTACCCCTGGCATCAGGCCTTCCCGACCGCCCGGAAGAACCCTAAACTTGCCACCTCGCCTCGTCATCGTAGGCCGCCGTCGCCGACTGCACCGATACGTGGACATGCTTGTTGTGCGGGTTGCTGCCGCGGTAGTCGCGCCAAGCCCAGGCAGCGCTCCCGCCGATCGCGGCGGCGTTCGCGATACGGCGGTTCCAGATCACGTACTTCACGCGTCGGTCGCGGCTAGCTAGGATCATCTCCGCCAACTTGCCTGCGTCGCAGCCGCCTGCTGGGTCGTGGGTGATGTCGAGCGCCGTTACCACACCCATACCGCCATCGCGGACCCATGGGTTGTGGTCGGAGTTGCGGGTCGCGTGCGCTGCATCACCGATCGTCCCGTCGTTCGCCTTGCTACGGCGTGGCGCAAATGCATCCACCTGCCGGCGCAGCATCAGTAGAGCGCGCGCTACCCGCCAAAATGGGGGCGCCTCCGTGTCGCTCCCCGACGCGGCGCGATTGCCATAATCTCCGGCGTCCTCATCGTCCCCCCCATTTGGCGTCGGTCGCTCTGGCAGGAAAGCATCGATCAATTCAGTCCGCACAAGCCCGGCCCGGCCCGCTATCTCCTGGGCGCCCTCGCTGGCCCAAGCGTCGGACTCGCGCAGTGCGTCGCCAAAATCGAGCCCCGCGGCATCCTCGATTTCTGTCAGCGGAACTTGCAGTCTCCGGAAATTCTCGGGGACGGCGAACTCGAGATTGATGCCAGTGAGGTCCTGCTCGAGCACGAAGCCATATGCCGCGATGCCCTCGGCAGTTGCCGCGACAACAACTTTCCAGTAACGCGACGGGATTCGCACACGTAGCGTTCGCCCTGCGTCTATCCGGCCGACAAAGGTGTCGTCGGAGGAATCTAGGACTGGGCCAGCAAACACGCAGAGCCGCTCCTGCGCCGCCTCGCCAAGCACTAGGTTCTCAAGATCTCCCCAATTGTCGTCCCCTCGCACAGACTGGTTGAACTGCGCGACCTGCGGCGAGCAGTTCGTGACGTGGAAGGTGTCGCCGTTTGCCCGCACCACGCTGTCGTAATCGATTCCCCATGCGACGTCGTCGCGGCGGACGATGTGCCCTTTGTCAAAGGCGCCGTCGTCGCGCGTGAAAAACACGTCGGGTAGTTGGAATCGGCTGTCCAGGCGCGGATCTTCGAACCACCGCTCACTATCGTTCTTGCCGAGCCCGCCAAGCACCTTGCGGCCGTATCCACGCCCCGGCTCCGGCTGCCGCAACCGCATTTCACGAGTGACGTTCGACGCAGTGACCAATGCCAGCCGGCGCTCCGCATGCATCACAACTGAGAAATTCTGGTAGTCGAGGCGTACGCCACCCGCCTTCAACGGTGCCAAGACATCTGGATTTCGGGGTTTCGGCATGGGTACGCGAACATGCCCGAGGAAGTCGGCGTTGTAACCGCGGCGCCCTTGATAGTTGGTGTCATGCTGTGGCTCCACCATGCGCTCGGCGGTGTCGGCAGGAGCGGCGGCAACGAGAGGCTCTGCGCCGAGCTCCACCGTGATGCGAAGTGGCACCTCGAAAGTCACTTTCCCCGCGCCATTATGGAATCGCGTAATTCCGCCTACTGCCCCAACATCGTTACCGCTGCCACTACCGGACACATCGGTGGTGCCCTGAGCCGACCCGTTATCGGCGCTGTCGTGTGCTGTTTCCACGTTTTGCCAGGCACGGAGCCAAGCAGGCCCCTGACCGGCGGGAGCCACGTCGGCAAGCGTGACACCCGCGTCCACGACCCGCGGATCACACGCCATCTCGAATGAGGGAACGGCGTAGTTGGTGTCGAGGTAGCGGCCGCCGAAATGCAACCCCAGCACCTCCCCAGTCTCTAGATCGATCACCGCCGAGCCAGAATTTCCACCGAGCGTTGAGCAATCGTGGGTGGCAGCCTGGACGATCTTGCCAAAGCTCGCGGTCGGCTGACCACCAACGATTTCTCCCGGCTGTAGCCGCTTCACCTGGAATACCCTCTCGAACAGCTCATCTTGCACCGCGGGATCGTTGCGCAGCGGATCCCGCGCCGGGTAACCGATCACCGCAATCCGATTGCCGCCGAGGTCTCGCGCGTCTCGCACAGCCAAGCGCAGTGGGGTGAGAGTGGGTGCAAGGTCCGGAACCTCCAGCAGCGCCATGTCCCACCAAGGATGGATCATGCGCACCGCGCGCACCTCAAGGTCGGGGCCGTCCGGACGATCGCGCTCGGCTTTAAAGTCCACCGCAACATGCCAGCCGGTGCGGAAGCGAATGCGCCGGTCGCCGAGACCAGTCGCGAAGATCTCGGCGACATGCCGGTTGGTCATCAGCAGCCCGCGGCCTACGACGAAACCGGTGCCAGCATAGGGAATGCTTCGCTGACCTGGCAGTTCGATCCGCCCGACACACGGGATTGCGGCCCGCAAACGCGCATAGATCGCGGAGTCCGCCTTCAGGTCGTGCCAGAGTTCGTTGTCGGCGATGAAATCGCCATCCACGATGTCGAAGGCCGGCCGCTTGTCCGGGATGATTATTGCTTCGGTCGCTAGTAGTTCGATCGGCGTCAGGTCGCGCGCCCC
>Ga0272412_1000103_pt1 | contig 18635 bp, 13 predicted proteins | sample WWTPWeurt_MetaT_FD_193540 | JGI IMG/M metagenome (GOLD analysis project Ga0272412, IMG submission 193540) | Metatranscriptome of activated sludge microbial communities from WWTP in Nijmegen, Gelderland, Netherland - WWTP Weurt (Metagenome... | ecosystem: Engineered > WWTP > Aerobic digester >...
GTTGTGATGTAGGAGTGTCGCACGAAGGTAGGACGAATTAAGTCATAGGGGATGACAAGCGGAAAGTATTACACAACCGGCGCTCCGGGCGACCGGTCGCACCACCCCTCACCGCTAGTAGGGGCAGAACTTTCACTCATTGCCCACGTCATTTAGCCACATAGCGCCCTTGTGCCTTGGCCAGTTGGTCTTGTATGTGCTCCACTAATTGTGGCGGTCCAAGCACCTGGGCGTGCGCGCCCCAGCCTAGAATCCATGACACGATCTCATCAATGCCTCCAGCCTGAAGGGAGACTATGACATCTCCATTCCTGAGGCTTTCCACTCGTTGGGTGGGATGCCACTGCCGTTCTTTAAAGTAGTCGGCGACGACCTTATCAAACCGTACGCGCACATTCATGATGGGTCCCGCGGTGAGGCCGAACGCCTCTCGAGACTTGGTATGTTGCTCGTATTCTGGCCGGACAGCGAATGGGGGAGCCGTCATGTCGGCACATGCCTCCTCCATGCGTTCCACGGCAAAGCGTCGGAAATCCTTCGCGCGTAATGAATAGCCCAGTACGTACAGGCCATACTCGAATAATTGCAGCACATACGGCTCGACTATGTGCACTGCGGAGTTCTTATGTCCGAGATTGCGATAACGAATACGAAGAGGCCGTTGGAACAACAACGACTTCTGAACCTGGACTAGCGTGAGATCGTGCTTGTGGTAGGATCGCAACGGCCGATGAGAGGGCAGAATGACCTCAATCATGCGCTCAATCTTGTTTGCCGTCTTGGCTGGCAACCCAGCTTCTATCTTACGGGATAGGCTCTCAAGGTCAGTGAGGAAGGACGTGCCCTGCAGATGGGACATGTGGGATTTAGCAAGATAGAGCGCCATTAATTCTGACACGGTTGCGGGCTCCGGTTTGATCCCTAGAAACCCGCCTTCTAACCTCCAAACCCGCTCTCCTCCGACCTCGTCATCTGAGAAGACGTACCCCAATTGCTCAATATCTCGCAAGTAATCATAGATGTGACGGCGTGTGATCTGAAATTCAGACTCCATCTCGGCGCGCGTCATGCCACGAGCAAACAGTGTGCGAATCATCCGGATCATTCTTGCAGCAGGACTAGGGTCCTTTCGCATATGACGCCTGGCTTGCAGATTCCGTTTAGAGGTAGGGTCCGCTTTCATCCTGAGCAGTCCGGGAATTCTGTATCGAAGTGGTGCTCCACAGCAGTTTGAGTCGACTGTCTGTTTCTATGAATTGGTCTCAGCTCCTTGTTCTTGCCTCATTTCTGGTCTGGCACCCCACCGGGGTCGTAACATTTGCTTGAGCCACTATAAGGTTTAGGACTTCTCCATATCCCATTCATATGGCCGTTGATAGTCAGGAATACAACTGATCTTCCCCCGCTTTGGTGGACACCGGGTTACGCGACAGCGGCCCTTGCTTCGTACTCGGCTGGGGAGTGATAGCCGAGGGTCGAGTGGCGCCGCTGCCGATTATAGAACACCTCGATATACTCGAAGATGTCCTGTGTCGCCTCGCTCCGCGTCGCGTACTGCCGCTGGTACACGAGCTCACGCTTCAACGTCCCGAAGAAGCTTTCGACACAGGCATTGTCCCAGCAATTGCCTTTGCGACTCATGCTGGGAATGAGACCGTATTCATCAAGGACACGCTGGTAGCTCGTTGCGGCATACTGACTCCCACGGTCCGAATGGTGGAGAAGCCCTGCCGTGGGAGCCCGCTTCGCCAGCGCCATGGTGAGCGCCTGCTCGGTCAACTCGACCGTGATCCGTTGGCTCATGGCCCAACCGACCACTCGGCGTGAGTACAGATCCAGCAGGACGGCCAGATACAGCCAACCTTCCAGGGTCCAGACGTACGTGATATCCCCCGCCCACACCCGGTTGGGTGCCTCGACGGTGAAGGCCCGCTCAAGGGTATTCGCGGCTACGGGAAACCGATGCTGGGATTGGGTGGTGGCCCGCCATTTCGTCACCGTCTTGGCTCGAATCCCGTCCTGGCGCATCAGCCGGGCCACGCGGTGCTCACCAATGCGGTGCCCCTGTGTGACCAGAGCCTTCCAGATACGGGGACTCCCATAGGTTTCGCGGGATTCTCGATGGATCACCCGGATGACGGAGAGAGTCGTCCGGTCCGACACTGACCGGGCACTCTCTGGCCGGATACGCCATGCATAATAGCCCGCTGCCGAGACGGCCAAGGCTCGACACATCAATCGGATCGGATAGCGACGGTCGTGTTCCTGAATGACTCGGTATCTCATCGCGACTCCTTCGCGAAGAACGCCGCCGCACGCTTTAAAAAATCCCGTTCCTGCTTCAAGGTCGCGTTTTCTCGTCTCAGCCGCACCAGCTCTTCCTGTTCTGCCCGCATCGCCTGGCGTGTGTGGCCCCGGCTCTCCGTCTGTTGCTGCTCAGCTCGCCAGCGGTAGAGCAGATGGTCGGCAATACCCAGATCTCTGGCGACTTGTGCGACCGGTCGTGCCGAGTCTCGGACCAACCGAACTGCTTCCGTCTTAAACTCTTCCGTATACTGCCGTCTGGTCTTGGTGCTCATCCTGTCCTCCGATTTCATCCTGTTCCTCCTTATACAGGTGTCTGTGAAATCGGGGGAAGGTCACAACTGTAGTTGGAATCCGCAAACCAACCGTTGCATGTCCTTGGTGAAGGAGAGGGATTCATGTCCACCTCAACGTCATTGAGTAGCGACCTTTGAGATTTGCGACGTGAGCAGCAATGCCCGGTATGCCTTCCCACTCTCTCCAGAGCTCAGGATAGGACAAACTCCTAAACTTTATTTTTGAACCACTTACCTTTGACGCTAATTCCCCGATATTCCGCCTATGCCCTAGGCAATCTTGAATATCACAGGCATTCGCTGGTTCCCAGTAGAGATAGAGAAGTGTGACCTCTTTATGTTTCCGTCCCTCCACCTGCTCCACGAGTTGGATCAGCCCCAGGTAGTGCTTAACTAGCTGTGCCACATCAAGGTGCTTGAGGCCACCCGCCTTAGACTCTTCTAAGACCTGCCACCAGCAATCCTCTGCTAGTGGCAAACTGTCTTTACAGTAGCTGCCTGAGTATTTTGCCCTCTTTGGGGTCCAATGTTCGAGAAACTTGGATTCAATGGCGATGACTTCATCATCGCTTTGTAAATAGACGTCGATATTGGGTGCCGTACCACTTAGGCCAGTCGGCAGCTGTTTCTCAAACACGGGAGGGCGAAAGCCTTGCTTACCAAGTATGCTCAACGATCTGGGAAAATCTTTGAACGGAGCGAAGGTGTTGATAGCAAGAGCGGCGGACGAGTGCAGTGCAAGAAACTTCTTGTTTAACTCATGGCCGCCACCCCGCTTAAGATCCGATTCGAAGTGATCCAGTCTTACCCCTGGTAGCAAATTGTCGACTACACGAGACACATACCCATTGGCATCAATTGGAATGCCCACGGCCTGCCGGAGCTGGGCTTTCACAAGATCGGGAAGCGACTGCTTCATAAATATGGAACGGTTTCTCGGTTTTAAAATCCGGGTTCACTAGATCCTGGCTAGACCTTAAGTTTCCGGAACTGTCCGGCGCCCACATATATTTGAAATGCACAAAAGTTGTTGAGTCCGTGTCATGCAGTGTTCCTTGTCTGGCGTGAGAAAGGAATCGTTCCAGGTAGTCTTAGGCATGAAACGCACCAGCGCCAGTATTTACATGGTCAGGATCGGGCCATCTAAGGAGCTCGTTCAGGGTTTAGTCACAGCCCTCAATCGCGCATATAGTGTTTCGCTTCTTCATTAAGGTGGTGGTTTTCCGTTGCCATCAATCCATTTACTCCCAACCATGAACCAATACGCGTTCAGATCCCGGGGATCAAGATTGCGCTGTTGGGCGAATTCGACTATCTCTGAGGCGGCTTGGAGGTGATTTCTGCGGTTTGCCTGGATCCCTTGAACTGTAAGTCGGATTGATCTCGGCCTAAGCGCTCCAATTTTCTTAGCCCCAATAAACACCCATCGGTCTATGGGAACAAAATATTTCATCACGTCGAGGCTGAGACTAGCAAACCATTCGGAACTACGCTGTTGTCCATAGGAAAACCGTGACGGCCCCCCATCGATGCGATAGTCCATGAGGAAACTGATATCTCGTAGAAACCAAGACGCAATCTTGGGCCCAATGAGATAAACCTGTTGAAGTCGTTCCCACGCGCTGTCGATGCGAGTTTGCGCCAACCATGGGACAAGCTCCATCCCAGTTTCTCGACGAATGTCATTTACAAGTCGGTTTGCTGATTTCCACAATTTCAGCTTGGCCAGAGGAACGCCGCTGATCTTCCTCTTGCCAACGATAGAGGCGAGATACCTGTCTGCTAAGTCGGATCCCCCAGCATAGGGCGCACCTGCAACCCCGTACCAGAATAACATCTGGGCACTGTAACCCCTCCACTGCGTACAACCCCAACCATCGCTCTTCCAAAGGTCATCAATATAGATATTGTGAGCTCTGCGCAAAACGCTGGGTGAAGGAAGCGATCGAGTGCCAGCCATACAAAGCCTTCCGTGCGCTAACCTTCTAGCCTTTATGGTTGCGAGCGTATGCCGATTAGCTCTTTTGTAGCCCGCTGAGCTTTAAGAAAGTCCTAACACTAAAAAACTGCTTAGCAAACTCTGGCGAGTTATCAAGGCTATCCCCGTTGAAATGATACTGTCCTTCTTTACCGAGTGTCACTCTGCAAAGGGTCTTCATTCGGAATATGTCATTCCCTCGGATCCAATACCCACGCTGAAAAGACTTATGAAGAAGGACGGCTCCCCATCCAACATGATTCATTCTCACCCGTTCAGAGTTTTTAGCCCGCTCAAGGATGTCGGAGTGAATCCCCCACCAACCCTTTTCAAGAGTTGACTCATGAGCAAGCACAAGTAATGTGGCATCCACTGTCTCCGCCGCAAAGTATTTCGCTACGGGATCGTCCGCTATCTCAACGCCAGCATCTTTGAGCGCGCTCTTAAACTTGCTAACCAAATCCTCGGTCCGCAGTGAATCGATGATTTCATTTAAATTCATACAGATCTCATAACTCATCAGAGGCCAATCAGAGCACCAATAGTCTTTCAACCATGTCTTATTCGACGCCCAACGCCTTAAATACAGCGTCCGTGGGATCTGAGTAGAAACTCGTCTGAAATTTTGCGAATAATTCTCCAGGAATGGTCGGTATGTCGCGGACACTAGCCATAGGTAGCAAAATACGTTTAGCCCCTGAATCGAAAGCTACTTGAAGAGACTCAGCCAAGTTCTCTACCGGAATCACATTGCCCCCGAGACTCATGCTGCCAAGCACTACCATCTGAGATTGAATTGGTTTCCCAAACACTGCCGAGCACAAGGCGATGAATGCAGAAAGCGTCAGGGCATTAGTAGGGCTGGTATTGTGCAGCTCTACAATGTGCAGATGATAGTCATGGTCGCCAGCTTTAATCGAAGCACTTACGCGAGAGGCATTGGCTCTGAAGAAGTCAAAACCGACTTTGATGGCTTCTTTCGCTCCGCTGTTCGATCCCAGGCCGGAAGTCTTCAGCGACCCATTTCCCGCTGTCACTTGAGTCTCAAGTCGATATAACCCTAAGTGACCACCGCTCCCAGTGGCGATGGTGTGTAACGCTCCAGGGCTCATGGGGCCGTCAGGTATGAGTGTGCCTCCGCCCTGTTCAGGCACATTGATAAACTTCTCTTGCAGCGTTTCGAGGTCGATGTAGCTGAAATGCACATCAAAGAATTCCATTCCGCCGATCTTCTTCAGCTGCTCCTTTACCCGCCGCCTTGTTTCCAAGGCATATTCGAGGCATCGACGAACGGCGTCCTTGCTGTATTCCTCATTGGGATACAGCAACTTCAAGAGCCCGGATACGGTGTGCTTAACGCCGATCGTATCTCGCTGGTTGAGATCTCTACCCAGCTTGAAATACTTGCTGATGGCATCGCCAAATGTTCGCTTGCGCATCTCGCGCATCCATTCAGCGAGGTAATCCACGATCATGCCGTACTGGTTGGTGAAGAATTCAGGCCGCATCTTGGGAATTTCCCAGCCTGGGACATAGGCATGGAACCGGTCAAAGAAGGCGCTGTCGATCATGTCGTCTGGGAAGGGGGCCAGGAGATGACTGGTCTTTACAAGGGTGTCCACGGACTGATTGATGTTCCCGACAAAAACCATCGAGGCGTAGGCATTGATGGCATCCCGTCCACGAGAGAAGGATCCTGAAGCCATGTAATCTTTCATGATCTGGACGCCATCTTTTTCTTTAAACGTAATCCCAGCGACCTCATCAAATGCCACGACATCCCAGACACCGACGAGTCCAACGGTCCGCCGCGCCATGTTGTAGAACAAATTCGCGACGGTCGTTTGGCCACCAGAGACAAGAATGCTATTGGGACTGATTTCCTTGTAGATGTGACTCTTGCCGGTCCCTCTTGGACCTAGTTCGCAGATGTTGTAGTTGTTCTCCACCAAAGGGATCATGCGGGCCAACAAGTGCCACTTCACGCGTTCGGTGAAGTTCGTTGGCTCCATACCTGTTGATCGCAACAGAACGTCAATCCACTGTTCTTCTGTGAACGCCCGCCGCCCTTGAAAGAGCTCCTCCAGATCCATGTTCGGCATCTGGATCGGCTTCAGGTCCTGAATGACGAATGGTGAACCCTTCTGGTTCTCCTCATAGAAATACTGCAGCGTCACAATGCACCAGATGCCTCCCACGAGCAGTTTCTCAAACTTTTTGACGTAGCTGGTGCTGACCTCAACCCCTTTCACTCCAAGATTCGCGAGTAGGGCTTCATAGACGTCTCGTTTTTCATTTAGCGTCACTGTTATCTTGTCGATGATCTTGAGACTTCCACGCTCACGAATGGTGGACTTCACCTTCTCCGCTTCATCTGGACGGACATAGTTCTCGGCAAGAATGTTCTTTACCGTGACGAGTCCTTCTTTGATGATGGTCTCATCGGTGGATGCGCAGTAGGTGCCGAGGAGATACTCCAACACGTATACAGGGACATTCGCCCCTTCTTTAACCAATTTGGTCAGATCTTTGCGGACGACCTTGCCGGCAAAATGGCGATTGAGGAGCTCATCGAGGCTGGTAGCGATGGCTTTGTTGTCAGAAGTCATCGGCAAATACCCTATCAATGGTCACCGGCACACTCTGTTGCTCAATTCCAGTATTAGCATCTCGCAGGACGAGGCGATATGCGGTGCTCTTGTGATACTGATGATCTTGCAACACTACGTGAACCCACTTCGTACGTTCGTCCATCCTATCTGAGGTACTGTCAAACGTCACGGTCTCGACATCCGTGACGGCGTTATCTCCCTCGTAAATCGCCACCTTCAGCGTGATCGGCTTCACCCGTTCGCGGACAGGTTCCGCTTGGATTAGTTCGAAGCGATGACGGTTCGTTGTAACTTTGTGGCTGGCTCCCAACACATGCACGGTTACGGACTTGACCTTAGTATCATCGCGAGTGGACTTATCTTTCTTGTGTTTGACCGTGATCACCGGCACGACAATTTCTTGCAACATTGCTCCCCCGTGCACGAAACGAGCACCCCCAGTGAAATGAAAGCGATTCCCTGCCTTAGGGATCCAGTATTCCATTTCCCCCTCAGCGCAAGCAGTAACGGAGGTCTTGCCGTGCCAGACATAGTCATTGTCGGAAAGCTTTCGCCCAATTACATAGCGCTTCTTCGCTCGGACAGTTCCCTCCGGCTTCTGGTCCAATGTGGTTTTGTCCGGTTGACCTGGAGGCGACTCTGTGAAGAGGAATCCGTGATCCGCTGTAATCAAGACATGATTACCATTCAAGTTGTTGATGACGTAAGTGACCAGCGCAGCAAGTTCTTCGATCGCCTTTCGTACCCCTTGAAATGTCTTTTCCTCAGTCGCTGCGGCATCACCAATGGCATCCACGACATTGTGATAAATGTAGACGACGCGTTTGCCAGCGACGAATTCTCGGCCTTGCTCCTTTTTCATGGCCACCAACCCGTCCGCCTTGCAGGCTATTCCTTCGACCGCCTCAAGGATCGCCCCTCGCTGTTCGCCTGATGATGTGGGCTTCCCATCGACCAAGACGTCGCCGTTCAGCTTAAACGAAAGACTTTGGTGCGGAAGTAAGCTAGCCATTCCAAGAGCTGTGTAAGAGGGCACAACGCCAAGTTGCGAGGTCAATGTCGCTTCAAGTCGGTATGTGCCATTAAGCTCTTGCGTGAGTTCATGGGCCGCTTCGTAACGAAACGCGTCGCTGATGATGACATACGCCTTCCGGTTCTCAGCCTCCTCCAGACGAGGACGCACCTGACGGTTGAAGAACTCGTGCTGGTTGGGAATCTGTTCGAGCTGCCACTTGCTTAGAAGTTGGGTAGTTCCTTGGGGATCAAGAAACTTTCCCCAGGCTAATGCAAGCGTCGGGACGTACCAATTCGCATAGCAATCCTCGATCAGCTCCCGCAACGGCTTCAGGATGTTCCAGCCTTGTCCCTCCGCATGATCAGCGGCTTCGCAGAAATGGCGATACAGTTGGTCAAATCGGAATAACTCGTCCTCGTAGGCCCGATAGAGAGCCGTCGCATCGGGAAAGGCGAACCCGTCTCTATGCTGGTTCCGCAGGGCAAAGAAATCAGCGGCGGCAACCAGCGCGTCATATACCGCATAAAGCGCCCTCCGCGGAACCACCGGGGAACCGTTCACCATGAGCGAGGCCCAGTGTCCAGCTTGCCTGCGAGTTGCGACTGACCGCACTTCATCGGGGTTAATCACGTCCGCCGTCTGGTGCACACGCTCACGCAGACGGCTGGCAATCCCCCGCTCCACGACATGGAACGTCATTACATCGAGCAGATCAGGGATTTCCAAGCCGTGCAAGTAATCCTCTAAGTGAATCAGGTCAGCCACTTCTTCGGAGAGTCGGTCATAGCTACTGCCTTTACTACTGCTATCGCGCCATTGTCCGAGACAGACGACGGCATTCGATCGGCCTGGTGCCGGAAGGATCAGATGCACAAGCGCACTCGGTGGAACAGATTTCAGATCGTGAACATAGTCGGATATGAAGAGCCTGAGGAGAAGATTCTTGAGCGTGGGAGTGGCCTCGGAATAGCCGAATGTAGTGTTGGCCATCTCCCAGAAAGGCTTGTCTAAATCGAACTTCTCGATCTGCTCCCAAGCTGCAGGTTCCGTCTGCAAGTCAATTTCATCGCCGTTGTCAGTATAGGCATGGTAGAGCGTACGGATGATGTTAAACCATTCCGGTTGCTCTGCCTTCACGACCGTGGCGATCATTTTTCGGTCCAGGTCGCTGGCTATATCATTGGGCTCGACCAAGCTCTTCAGCTTCTGGAGCCGTTCTTTGTTGTCAAAAAACTTCCGGCGGTCTGACAAATACTGACGAAGGTGGAGGTTCTTCAAACCAAGCTCATTGAGGAGAATCGAAGCGCGGTCGGCCCGGAAGGGGCGACTATACAGGCGAATGTCGAGAAGCCAATCGTTCTCGTAATCGGGCTCCTCACTTGGGGAATAGAGTAGATACCGCCCTGTGGGGTCCTCCCGCTCCACCCGAATCTTCACTTCGAGCGCACCTAGCTCATTGAGCTGGATGATGTTCACCCCGTGGAGATTCAGCGCAGGCAGAACAATCTGGAACTCTTTGTCGGGATCGTTCCAGAAGACAATCCTGGCCCCCTCTTCCATATATATGCGGTCGAGCGTGTCCTGAATTTGACGAGTGTCCATCAATCCTCGTCCGTTCCGCGGGCAACAGCTTTGACTTCGGCGAGGAGATCGCCAAACTTTCCATAATTGACCTTCACCCCGTCGTCGAGATCCAACCTGATCCGCTGATCGGCATAGTGCCGCAGCTTCTCATCAAATGCCCGGAGTTCGGTTTGGTGCTTCAGAAGCTTGTCTCGTTCCTTTTCCAGTGTCTTACGTTGGGCAGTAGAAGATGCCTTCTGGGTCTCGGAGGCCAGTTGTTCAATCCGAGCGGCCATTTTGCCTTGTAACGGGATGACATATTCCGTGCGCATACGGGCCAAGGTGCCTTCGTGGTACCGGTGCAAATAGACCAGGCACTGAAACGCTCGCTCTTTGCCGCTGGAGAAGAGCCAGTAGATAGGACGCTTCTTGTAGGTCTGGAGGTGGTCCTTGTAGAAGTCTGTGAGGAAGTATTTGCGCAGATCTTTGCCCAGCGATTCCTCAATGAAGCCTAGATTCACTTCCAGCGTGGACTCACCAAATGTAGCTCGCAGAAACGCGTGTGCGCGGGCCACGATGTCGTCCTTGAACCATTCGCCATCGAGTACAGGGATGATGCCATCCTCGTCGAGGGTGAATGAAAGGGTGTCGTGCGACCGTCCCACCTTAGCCAAAAACTCACGCAGGGTGTCGCCGGGGTTGGCGAGGATGAGGCCGGGCTTGTCGAGTGAGTAGCGGCCCATCATGCAGCCAACGGCGTAGGAGAGGAAGGCGGCCACGTCCTTCTTTTGGTCAGCTCGCGCGAGAGTAATTTGCTCCTCGGGCACTTCGGGCTGCAATTCGCCGTCGAGGCCGTAGGCGGCGATGAAGAGCCGGTTGTTCTCCGTCTCCAGCTCCTGCATCCGGTGGATGGCGGCTGTGCTCTGCGCCTCCCAATTCCGCCAGCTCGCCTCCAGCGTCGCGCCCTTGAGCCCCGGCTGCAGCAACGGTTGGTCGCGGAAGTCCCACGAGGTCTCGAAGTTGTCCCAGTCTAGTCGTTCAGCGGTAATGCAATCTCCGGCCAGTTCGCTGAGTCGGTTCATCAATGGCTTCAGCTTCTTAGCGAGGATTGGAAGGCGGGCGATTTGGCCGGCCTCAAAATTGAGCGACGGGCAGAAGAACTTTAGGAGTGCTTTAGCTAGTGATGTGTTGAGAAACGCGAGCACTAAACGTCGATTGTCCTCGCTGTCTGAGAAAACGGAGCAGCCCGCGACATCAAAAATGAATCCTGTTGGATAATAGCGAACCGCCAGAGCGCCGCTGGAAACCTTCGACCAGCTTACTGAGGGCTTAAAATACTCGCTCATGCTTTTGATTGTTCGCGTGGGACTCCCGTAAAGTCCGCGTGCATAGTCGAGGAGTTCTGCGCCCTCGTTCTCCCAGTTCACGACGAAGTTTTGATTGCCCCACCATTTGCGGAAATCTCCACCCTTGTTGTAAGGGATCCATTTGGAACCGCGCGAGCGTGACACATTGGAATTAGCTAATCCAAACCCGATTCGACTGTGCCCCACTTCATGCCAGAGACGAAGGAAACGGCCGTTGTCACTGGTTGCCATGCCTTGGCGAGTATCGCCGATTTCCTTCAGCACGATGGCATCGTCGAAGATTCGGAGAAACGCATCCGATAACCAATAGGCGATGGGCCGCCCCGGTATCTTTTCTATATTTTGAAGGACTTTCGAGCAGAGTCTCGGATTCTGAACCGGAAAGGTGAAAGGCACGCCGTCATCGTCCAGGTCCGAATATTGAATAAACGAGCAGTGCGTCTTGAACATTGGCACACGCGAGTTCCTGAATACCGCAGCGGTAGTGCCAAAGTTGATTCCCATGCTGGTCCGTCCCCGGCCCTCGTACGGCATGTGAACAAGGGTTTGGAACGAAACGTCATTGAGCATTCGATGGCGCATCTCCTCGAACGAGGAGAGGAACATCCAAGTTTCCATCGTGACCAGGCCTGCATAACCACTCGGAACGGTTAAACTTAAAGCTCGGACTATAAAACAAGAGTAGAGGTCATGTTTGACATCAGGAAAGTGTTCGGAAGTGAAATCCTTCAATATTTCAGTGAAAGCTCGCGACCCCATATACGGCGGATTGGCCACGACAATGTGATACCGCTGGGTGAGCGCCTCGGCTTGTTCGAGGACTTGGAGGATTTTGGCGTGGGTCTCGCCTAGAAAGAGCTTGCCACCGAGGTCTTTGGCCTCAATGGCGTCGCGGGCGAAGGTGATATTCTCTTCGTCCAGGCAGGGCTGAATGAGTGAACCAAAGGTGGTGGCCTCTTCGAACTGATGGAGAAGCCGCAGCATGGGCTGATTGAAGAGGTCGCCGAGGTCGAGCGCGGCGATATAGTCGTGAAGCTCGCCTTCGTCGAAGCGGATGTTTTGCAAGGCGAGAATGCGGGGCTGGACAAGAGTGCCGGGCTGGAAGAAGCGGCGGGATTTTGCCCGGGCCTTGAAGACAAGGGCCAGCTCGGCGAGCTGCGCAGCGCGGGGACAGATCTCTAGACCGTAGAGATTATGCTTCAGGATGAGCGCAGGAATCTCGTTGGGCACATAGCCTTCCTCTTCGTAGATGAGGAAGAGCAGGTCGAAGGCATAGGTGAGCATGTGCCCGCTTCCACAGGCAGGATCCAGCAGGCGGATGTCCTCGGGTTTGGTAATCTTTAGGAAGTTGGTGCCGGCTTCTCCCTCAATGTAATACGGCATGTGCTCACTGAGCCTGGAGCCGGGACGATTCAGCAGCCAGAGTCGGCCGAGCGAGTTCTCGACGAGGTAGCGGACGATCCAGTGTGGGGTGAAGAGTTGGGTGACAGCTGGAATGTCCTCCGTCGGCACAGCACTCTTGCGGGCCATGACCTCCTCTTTGCGCTCGGAGATGTAGAGCTGGTAGAGCCAGCCAATGATCTCGACCTCCTGCCAATCTTCCTCATCGATATCAGTGACAAGCTTCCGGATGAGCGAATCTGTGTGGAGCAGGTTATCGGGCAAGAGGAGTTCTGTTTCATCGCCGATCCACTCAAAGAGAAACGGCATCGTTCTGTGGAGCGCGTTGCATTGAGCGAGTAGCACCATCCGGTAAAGCTCGGCCTCTTTGCTGCCTTCCAACTTCAGCTCAATAACCTTGTGCTTGTCCAAGCCGGGCAGATCGAGGTGCTCGGCTTGTTCCAGGATCTCGAGAATTGACTTGGACGCATCAGAATGGCTCAGCACCCGGTACCCGTGGTCAAGATAGCCATGTAATTCCATGTACCGGATGGCGACCAGGCGGTTAAACCAGGTGTAGGCAATCGCGTCCATAGTCTGCCCGAAGCCGTACTGGGCAATCCGTTCTTCCAAGGCCTTGCGTTTGCTCGCAATAGCGCGAGGAAAGGCGCGGCCTCCGATGATGGCCACGTCGCCGTTCTCGGTGACGGGTTCGATCTTCTTATCTGTCAGACCATAAAAGGCAGCGCGGTCTGTTACGGCCTGAGTGAAATCCCGGCGTGCTTGCGGGGCGTAGGTCTTGAGCTTGGTGCGGTTCATTGATTGATTTGCCTGAGAACTTATTAAGGACAAATGAAAGACGCTTTGCTTACACCTTTCGAGATATGATGAATTCTCCTTCAGACGCAAATTCCACAATTTCGGCGAACTTGCCCATGTCAAATTTGATGACCGAATAGGCAGTTAGTGGATCTTTCATTGTCTCATCAAGCACAACCTCACCTGCGGCGGCTAGGCTCTGTGCGATGTCTCCTGTCACCGTAAAATCATTGGCCGAAAGATGGTGAACGGGCACCGAAGGTTTCCATCCACACTTTGTTAAAAACAGGAGTATCTCTGACCAAGTTGAGGGTTCAACTTCGATTGTCCAGTCTTCTCGTGTCAATAAAAGCATGGTCATTACCTTCAACTTATCGAATCTCAATGCGTTCGTCGTTGGCGATGGCCAACTCCAGCTGATGTCTGAGCAAGTCGAGGAACCGATCCACGTCTTCCTTTGTTTCCAGGCAAGGCCCCTTTACCAGGCTGGCCGGTTCCACCACCCGTTTCTTCTTGAGAATAGGCTTGGGAAGCTCTGTTCCTTTTCCTTTCTCCTTCGATAGTTCCGCCGCTTTTCGAACGAACTCCTCGATCCGATAGGTCGTAAGATCGAATTCTTTCAGAGCCTCAGTTTCTATCTGTGTGATATGGGCCAGACTCTCTTCTAGCTGAACTGTGTTCTTCAGTGCTTCTAATGGCCTCATGCAGGCATCACGCAGCTGAGCATCGCCCATAGCTGCTTCGATGTCCTTGAGAATTGTGGCAAGGTGCCCGTCAATCTTGGTCATCGCCTGCTGACGGGCCGCTATGACGAGCGCGCTATTGACGGCGCTAACTGTGGCAATGAGTCCCTCGGTCTCTTTGATCAGGCTGTAAGGACTCGACGCGTTCAGGATTTGCTGCATCCGTTTGAGCGCCACTCCGGCCTGCGGATCCCTCTCAAGCTCAAGGTGATTCCGCTGAAAACGGTTATACGCCTTCCTTAGTCTTTCCCACGTGGGCTTTTGGTGTTCGTAGAACTGTTCGAGATGAGTAAAGTGATCAGCGAAATCGAGAAGTTCATTCTTCTGTTCGTTGAGTTGCTGGATGAACTTATAGCTGTTATCTGAAGCAAGCAGCTTTTTTACAGCGAGGAGGCCATCTGCGATCTGGTCTCTACCGGGGTAATCGCCGGTCTCCGCCAACGGTCTGTAGCTCATCAAGGAGAATTGCCAGCTCTTGAGCTTGTTTTGGAGAAACGCAAACAGGGCATCCTCGCCATCGGGCCCCATCTCATGAAATAATTCTTTCCCCAGCGTGCGGGCGTCTTGAATGGCCTTAGGGTCGGTGGTTTGCCGCTTAAGGATCACGATCTTACGGCGTTTCGCAGGGGTCGTGATGGCGTCATAGGCCTTATCGAGCGGGACCAGCGACCCATCCATCATGAGACTGATTTCGCCCAGCACCACGAGACGGGCAATCAGCATCACCACTTCGTCTTCCGGCCACCCGTACGGACGCAGGGAGTACCGCTTGTCGATCATGTCCTGGAGCACAATCTGTTTATTATTGGATGACATCAGGGCGACATAGTTGCGAACATCATCGATTGCCTGCTTATTGCCCTCCTCGGTTTGCAAGATCAACGTCTGTTGAGCGATATCATTACTCCGAATGATGGCCTGAATTTCTTTTGATGGCTCTTGAGACAGCCGCTTCAGATACCCCATCTTATTGAAGGTGTTCTTGACGAGATACGCCAGCGACTCGTCGAGTGCGGCCAATGGCGTGGAGGCTTTCAACTTCAAGGGCTGGCCGGCGGCATAGAAATCGGCTTCGGCGAACATCTCGCCTAAGAGTGTGACGAGACGGGCTCGGCGGTCTTGGTTATTCCCAGATAGGTCTCGGAGAATGCGCTTCGCCGACTCTGGAAGTGTGCCATCATTCTTATGTCGAACATATTTCTCGGTCTGGAGGTATGTCCGGAGCTCACGGCCCAGAGTCTCGTCATTGCCCATGCGGACCAGAATGCTGCCGCCTTCGGTTGAGGTGTCCAGAAGGCATTTGGCATTGTCGTACAAACCGTACTCATCATTCAGCGGCGTAATAACCAAGGCCTGTAGTACACCGTCAAGACGGTTTCCAACCGGAAGCAAATCGCAGAAGCGATTGAAGGCAAAATCCATCTTATTCTCGGCATGGCGATGCTTTCGCTGTTCTTTCAAGACATCGTTGTAAATGAGTTCTCCAAGGAGCTTGGCTTCCTCGCCACTACTGAGTTCGACATTCTTGATCTCCCGATTGATGTCCCGTTCTTCGTTGGTCAGGAAGAAATACAGATCACCGCTGCGATTAATGAGCGTTTCCTTTTCGAGACGCTGGAGGCTCCCTTCGATCTTGCGACGAAGCGCCAGTCGGTCTGTATCAATCTCGGTGATGCACAGGGTCACCAGGTTATCGACGTTCCCCTTGATCTCCTCGACATAGCGAATGAGAAACAATACCTGCAGCAAATGGATATCAAAGGGATGCTCCAGACTCGGATTGTCCTTGGCTTGATCGATGGTCTTCTTGACAACGGTATCAAGAAAACTTTCGATCGAAGGGTAGAACCGATAGAGTGGGACCAGAATGCCGACCTCTTCGAGGGCAACCTGCTTGCCAGCCGACTGAAACGCATCGAGGATCGATCGTTCGCCACGGGATAGGTGCAAACCGGTGGCCCCCGCTCTTCTGATCGCCTCGAAAATCTTTTGGACGAGCTGGAACTGATACGGAACGAAGGGATAGTTCTGGACGAAATCCTCGCCATCCTTGACGTTCTTGAAGGTCATTCCGCAATTGGTGAACGAGAGCTGATTCTTGAGAATGTCCCCTTTTTTGCGGAAGAGTTCCTGGAGGTCGCTTTTTACCTCCTCGCGTTTGGCCAATAGGCGAGACTGGATCACTTCATCAACGTTGGCACTTGAGAGCGAGAGGCGCGTCCGGAAGCGTCCCTGAATCTTCGAGAAGTCGTTGGCCTTGCTCTGTTTCATTTCGCCCAATACAGCATCGATATCTTCTTGGGAAGTGACGACCACCCAGGCCCGTCCGTTACAGATAGTTCCCAACTCCTCTGTAATGGTCTGAAGATTCAGCATCAGGTGGGAATCTGTCCCGATGAACTGCCCCACTTCATCGACGAGGAAAATGAGGCGATGACCTTCCTCCTTCGAGTCCAGATACTCCTTGAGCCATTTACAGAGGTTTTCGACGGTTAAGGCAAAACTGCCTTCCGCCCCATCGACCCATTTCTCCGCCGACTCTTTGCTCATCTTTAGCGTTTCGCCGAGCGCTTTTACGATTTCGTCCCGGTTAAAATGGTATGCATCACGGTCTGCCACCCACTCGCTACCCGTCGCCTTGCGAAAGGCGTCGTGGAACTGTGCGAGCTTGCCTTTCCCTTCCAGATGGCGTTCCAGGTGTGCGATCTGAGGATGATCACCACAATAGCCTTGCATCTCGTTCAACACCTTGAGGAATACGGCAAGAATGGCATCGCGCCCAATGCGGTGGTCGGCCTTGCTATCAATGTTGAACAGGATGACATCGGTATTCGAGGCGACCGCTCGCTTGATGTCACCAAACAGCATGGCATCTTTGATCTTGCTCTCGAAGAACTCAACCGCCCGCTTACTCTGCCCCTGATGAGCGTGGATCTTGTTCTGCAAAAGGTAGGACAGAACCTTAATAAAGTGTGATTTACCAGAGCCGAAGAAGCCTGACACCCACACGCCAATCTTTCCTGCGACATCGGGATCTTCGGGATGCTTGATCGCATCACCATATGTCGAGAAAAAGCGGCGGAGATGCTGATCGAGCTCTCTTGTCACAACGAATTCGTCCAACTCCTGCCAGACGGACGACTCGTCCAACTGATCCGCCTTGACGACTCCGTTGATGGAGCGGAACAGGTCTCGCTCGAAGAGATTCTGAATGTTCATAGTCAGCCTCTGTTAGGGCACTAATCTAAAAGCGCGGTAATAATGTTCCGGCTTCTTGCTTTTTGCTCCACCGTCAATGTGTGCGGACAGGCTCAGCTTCCCAAACAGTCTGAGGGTCAGTTGATCGTACTTTCCTGGATAAAACAGCACGAGAGGAATGGGTCCCATTACATTCTGCAGATTGCTGAGCAAGCCGCTGGTTCGGAGCAGCGGATACACGCTTCCGACACCGGACACCAGGACAAGTTTATTTTGATCCGGCCTAGCCACTTCACAAAAGATCGATGCGAGCTTCTCAGGATGGAGGGGGCCAGCCAACGCCGCCTTGAGCGCTTCGTCACCCTTCTCCCGTTGTATCTGAAGTGCCTTCTCAAGCAGTTTTCGTTGTTTGAGGTGATCCAACACAAGATCGAACAGGTTGATGTGTGTGAAACGAAGCTCTGGCTTTTGTTTAGGAATGTGGTCTTCTAAGAAACGAAGGTGCGCTCGGACTCGGAGTTCCTCTTCGGGCGAATAGTCGAAGATGTAGAAAGATATCTCGTTCCCGATGCCGCTGCCGCTCAGGAAGTCATCGGAGATGATCCGCGGAAGAATCTTGTTAAGCCGATCGGTCAGCAGATCACTCACGGAGACACCTGAATGCAACGCAGCACATACTCTTCGCGTTGGTTCCGCAAATAGCCAAGCACTTCGGGGGCGATATGGACCGGTTGAAGCCGTAGCGTTCGTGTACTGTCTAGAAACCCTGCCTGCGCAAGTGTTTGGTACACTGACGACCGCAAGCGTCGCCTCGTCGAATCGTTCCAGAGCGGCATCATAGAGTCACGGCCTCGACAGTCATTCAGATACTCTTCCCAGAGCGTTGGTGAGAGTTTTGAAGTGAAGAGGCGGTATTGCTCCCTAACGACCAAATCTAAGAAGTCTCCTAGCAAGGCACTGTGCTTAATGGCAGCGGCGAGACACGCATGAGTGGCGACAGTTTTCGAGCCATCACGAATCAGCCGCCAGAGGTCGGCATTCATTAACTCCAGCCGTTGACGGATCAATCTTCCCAGTCGCCTCGCTGTCTCAAGGTTACGGGTTTGGAGTGCATTTTGCTTATAGAGAGTCTCATGCCATTCTTCTTGCCCTCCGCCTCGGAGCAGCAGATCAGCAATAATCCGGCTCTCTGACACCTTTAATGCTCCAGCTGTCAGCTCAGCGCCATAATGCTTTTCTGCCAGTGCCCCCACCATCATTGGTAACCTGCCTATGCCTCACGTCTTATCACCGGTTAGATAGGGATCAAGGCTTCCTATCTGTAGCGGCTTGCGGATCTCAGGTAGAACGAGAATTACGA
>Ga0272412_1000104_pt1 | contig 18571 bp, 10 predicted proteins | sample WWTPWeurt_MetaT_FD_193540 | JGI IMG/M metagenome (GOLD analysis project Ga0272412, IMG submission 193540) | Metatranscriptome of activated sludge microbial communities from WWTP in Nijmegen, Gelderland, Netherland - WWTP Weurt (Metagenome... | ecosystem: Engineered > WWTP > Aerobic digester >...
CGATGCAAGTCCTTCACGCAGCGGAGCACGAGGTCGAATTGGCCCAGAAATTGGCCGAACGAACGGCGCGAGCGGTGCACATCGGCGCGATGACGATGGCCGACAAAAGCGAAGCGGAAAGTTACTTGGCCGAGGCTGAACTGAGTCTGCTGTCGCTGGAAGGAGAAGCGTTCGAGCAAGGTTTGGAACTTTCCGCGAGTCTTGGTCGGGGTGGGCAAGCGCCTCTTCGGCCCAAAGGCAAGTTGCCGTCGATTGCGTTGCCCGACATGAACGACGCGATGCGCAAAACGCTGTTTTCACAGGCGGCGCTTTTTCCGTCGGTGAAGGAAACACAGGAGGCGGTTGCCGCCGAGGCAGCGCGGCTCGAAGAATTGCGCAGCCAGAAGGCAGGTTCGATGTGGCTTGGGGCTCAGTTTGCACGGGAACCGACGGTGCCGTATTCGCTGGTGGGCCTTTTGGGGTTTCAATTGCCGCTGTTCGATCGAGGCGAACGCGAACGAGCCAACGCTCTTTCGGTGCTCGCACAAAAACAGGGCGATTTTGCCGAAAGCACGCTGGCGGCGCGGATTCGTGTGACGTGGGCGCTGCACGATTTGGAACACAGCGATGAGATCGTGCGAAAGCTGCGCGACACGGCACTGCCCGCGACGGAACAAACGCTGCGGCTGAAAGAACGTCTTTTGGAACTCGGCGAAGCAACGATTTTGGAAGTGTTGCTTCAGCGACGGGCGGCATTCTCGCAAAGAGGCCGTCTGGGTCGCGCACAAGCCGAACACGCCGCGAGCCGCTTTTTCCTGTCGCAGCTTTTGCAGCATCTTCACAGTGAGCCACCCACGGCACCCCCGACCTACACGCCGACACATACACCCACTGTCGGAGCCAAGCCATGAAGCGGGAAATGGCGCTCGGGTTGGTTGGCCTGGTGTGGACCGCATGGGGTTGCCAAAAAAACACCGTTGAGGTAGCGCAACATCACACCTTGCCCGACGCAGCACAAACCGCAGGGCTCACGAGCGCAGCCACGCCGTGGGTGAAACTTCAGCCCAGCGCGCAAACTCCGTTGTTCGAGGGTCCGGCGCAAATCCTTCCGTCGCCGGGCTCGATCGCCAACGTGATGCCAGTGTTTTCGGCGCAGGTCACGAAACTCTTGGTGCAACCGGGACAGCGCGTGGCGGCAGGTGAGCCGGTTTGCATCGTGCTGGCCCCCGAAGTCCTGCGAGCGGCAGGCAGTCTTGTCGGCGCGGGTCTGCGGCTGCAAGCGCACCTTCAGCGAAAAGAACAGCTTTTGGCGCTCAAAAACGAGGGTTTGGCGCGGCTTTCGGATCAGCTCGAAACCGACGCACGGATCGCTGAGGCCAAAGCCACGCAACTGGAGGCCACAGCCGTGTTGCAAGCGGCGGGTGTTTCGGCGCACGAGGCGGCTACTTTTTTGCAAAACGGCGGAAAAATCACGTTGCGCAGCCCGATTGCGGGCGTGGTGGTCAGCGTCAGCGTCAATCTGGGAAATGTGGTTTCGCCGGGGACCGCGCTTTTGAAAATCGTGGGCGCGCAGGACCATCGCATCGAGGCGCGGCTTCTGTCGAACGTGCCGGAACATGCGCGATTTGAACTGCGGCTGCCGTCGGGAAAACGAATGCCGCTGCGGCTTCTGGAACGCTCTCCGCAAGCCGACAGCCGAGATGGAACGCGGCTTTCGTGGCTGGTCGTCGAGGAAAGCGGCGCGCCCGGAAACCTGACCGGAAATACGCCAGCGACCAGCGAAGCAGAGCTCGTTCCGGGGTTGTGGGGAAAAGTGGTTGTCCTGTCCGAACCCCAACAGGGACAGGACAAATCGTATGTCGTTCCGTCGAGAGCACTGAAAATTGTGGGCACAGGAGCGCAGATTGTTCGGCGCGGCGCAAAAGACCAACCGGAACCCGTTTCGGTTCGAGTGCAGTGGAGTTCTTCCGTCGAGGCTCTGGTTTCTGCGCCGGAACTCCGCGACGACGATTGGATTGCGCAGGACGCCAGCCAGCACCAATTGAGCGGTGTGGGCGGAGTGGAACGATGAGCGGGGCCCATTCAGACGAAGAAACGAACTCGTGGGTGGCGAAATGGGCGAAAGGTTCCGTGCTCCACCGTCGAACTGCTGTGCTGGTTTGGCTGGCAGTGATGGCGGTTTTTGCGGTTCTTTCGACGAGGCTCAAATTCGACGCGCTGCCGGACATCACCAACAACCAAGTGTTGGTTTTGACACGCGCGCCGGGTTTTTCCCCCGAGGAAGTCGAACGGTTGGTGACGCGCCCGATTGAGGTTGCGCTCGGTGGCCTGCCGGGACTCGTCGAGCAGCGCAGCATTTCGCGGTTCGGAATCTCGTCGGTGACGGCAGTGTTCGAGGACGAGGTACCGGTGCTCGATGCCCGTCAGCTCATCACCGAGCGGCTCGATACAGCCGACTTGCCCTCGCAAACCGAGAAACCTCAACTTGGACCGATTACGGGTGGCTTGGGCGAGATTTTCCATGTCGCTGTCACCTCTTCCCAACGGACACCTAGAGAACTTCTAGAACTTTCCACGCTCCAAATCGCACCACGTTTGCGTTCGGTTCCTGGTGTGGTCGAAGTCAACACCTGGGGAGGGCAAGAACGAACCATGGACGTGCGGGTCGATCCGATGCGCCTGGCGACGAGAAGACTCGATCTTCGACGGGTGCGAAACACGTTGGAAAACAGCATCGGCGGCGTCGCGGGGACTGCACTGCCGGCTGGATCGGGGCAAGCCCTGTTGCGAGGGACTTTCTATCCGCAAATTCCGGCAGAGATTGGTGGTTTGTTGCTCGAAGCCGGTTCGGATGCTCCGTCTGAGGACGGCGTGCCGCCCGTGCGCGTCGGCGATGTGGCCGAGATTTTGGAAGGAGAACGTCCCAGGCTCGGGGCAGCGTCGAGAAATGGCCAAGGGGAAACGGTCTACCTGATGGCGCAAATGCTCCGTGGGGAAAACGCGCTCCAAGTGATGTCTGGCCTGACCGAGCGCATGGAGCACATCAAAGAACAACTGCCGAAAGACGTTCGTGTCGAGCTGATTTATGACCGCAGTCATTTGGTGATGAACACGCTACGCACCGTCGGAAAAAACCTGCTCGAGGGCGCGCTGTTGGTGGTCAGTTTGTTGCTCTTGCTCCTCGGGAGTTTTCGCGCGGCGCTTCTGACGGCTCTGGCGATTCCGCTCTCGATGCTGGGAGCGGCGATCGGCATGGTCGCGTTTGGCATTCCGGGCAATCTGATGAGCCTCGGCGCGCTTGATTTCGGCCTTCTCGTCGATGGTTCCGTCGTGATGGTCGAGCATCTGTTTCATCGCCTGGACGCGACCCAGGAATACGACGCGACAAGCTGGCAACGCGCCGTCGGACAAGCGTGCCAGGAAGTGGCCAAACCGGTGCTGTTTTCCGTCACGGTCATTTTGCTTGTGTATGTGCCAGTGCTTTCGTTGGATGGCGTCGAGGGAAAGATGTTTCGACCGATGGCGGCGACGGTGGTGTTTGCGCTGTTTACGTCGCTGCTCCTGGCGTTGTCGTTCATTCCCGCCAGCGCAAGTTTCCTGCTTTCTCGACGAGAGGTCGGCAAAGTTCAGGCTGCGCCGCCGTTCTTGTTTCGATGGTTTTTGCGTGCATATCGACCGGCGTTGTTTTGGTCGGTGCGTCATCCGCTGTGGGTCGGGGGAGCTTCTGCGTTGCTGCTCGTCGTCGGGTTGGGTCTGTTTTTGCGTGCAGGCAGTGAATTTGTCCCCCAGCTCGACGAGGGCGACATGGTGATTCAGACCACGCGCTCGTCGGACATTTCGCTCCCTCAAGCGGTTTCGGAAGCTGGAAAATTGGAACGGGTGTTGCTGTCGGAGATTCCAGAAGTCACCCAAGTGGTTTCGCGCGTCGGAAGTCCGTCGGTGGCGACCGACATCATGGGCCTTGAACAAGCCGATGTGTTCGTCGCCCTCAAACCGCGCGAATCGTGGCGGAAAGGACTGTCGCGAGAAGCCCTGATCGAGGAAATCGACAAACTTCTTGCACGTCGAGCACCCGGCGGCGATCCGTCGTTTACGCAACCCATTCAAATGCGTTTCAACGAAATACTCGCTGGTGCGGTCAGCGACGTGGCGGTGAGCGTTTTCGGAGAAGATCTGCGCGAACTCCGACGGCTGGCCGAAGCGGTTGAAACCGAGTGCCGACAGGAAAAAGGGGCCGAGGATGTCAAAATTTTGGCTCCGCCTGAAATTGCCCTGTTGGAAGTGCGCCCCCGTCCGATGGACGCTGCTTTGGCGAGCCTGTCCGTCGGCGAAGTCCTCGAGGCCGTGCAAGCGTTGCGCACGGGCATACAGGTAGGTGTCACATTCGACGGGCCGCTAAAAATACCGGTCCAGTTGCGCATGCTCTCCGAGTCACCGACGGCGTTCTCGCTTCCGACGGTGCCGCTACCCATCTCAACAGGCGGAGTCGTCCCGCTTTCTCGCGTGGCTGACATCGAGCTGCGCAAAGCGCCCGCGCTTGTGTTGCGACACAACGGGGAACGTCGGCTGCTCGTCGGTTTCAATGTGCGTGGAAAAGACTTGGGTTCTCTCGTCGCAAACCTGCAAACAAGAGTCGCAAAAACCGTGAAACTGCCGCCGGGCTATCGCATCGAATGGGGCGGTCAGTACGAGACGCTCGCGGCGGCAAAAAAGCGTTTGCGCGTCGTGATTCCGGTCGTTTTGCTCGGAATTTCCGCATTGCTCATCCTGTTGTTCCGTCGCACACGCCCGGCACTATTGCTTTTGGCACACGTTCCGTTTGCCTGCGTCGGAGGCATGGTCGCGCTGGCCATTCGCGGAATGCCAGTGTCCATTTCGGCGGCGATTGGTTTTATTGCTCTATCGGGGATTGCGGTTTTGAACGGCGTGGTGCTGGTGGCGACGCTGCTCGATTTGGAAAAACACGGCGCAGAAGCCCACACTGCTGCGCGCGAGGCAGCTCTCTCGAGACTTCGGCCCGTGCTCATGACGGCGCTTGTCGCTGCCTTCGGTTTTGTTCCGATGATGCTCGCCAAAGGTGTAGGCGCCGAAGTGCAAAGGCCACTTGCGACGGTGGTGGTGGGCGGGCTCGTCACTTCCACGTTGCTGACGCTCTTTATTTTGCCGACGCTGTATCCGTTTCTGTCCGGTCGAGCCAAGCTGCCCAGTCCAAAAAATCCGCCACAAATTTCGACGGACTTTCCAACGGAAATTCCGCCAGAAAATCCGCCAGACATTTCGCCAGAAAACTTGACGAGACAATCGCCAGAAACCGGAGAGGCTGAGGAAACGGCACCAGACAGCGAAGTTGCGGAAAAACCCGTTTCAGAAGGCGAAGGTTCCTCTGCCGATTGAGCGATCGCGGACGTACACTCGTCATCAAGCGTGAGGAGTCCCGTTCCATGACCTTGACCCTGCGAGCGTTTTTGTGTTGTGCGTTGCTCAGTGCTCCGCTTTCGGTGGTGCGCGCCGACGGTCCGGCGGAAACCCCAAACTACGACGAACCCGAAACCAACCCGATCGACGACGGCCAAACGGGCCAAGTCTATCAACCCCCACCGGAAGGCATCTGTTTCGACGACGAAAACCAAATGTACGACTGTAGCAAAGACGAAGACTTCCAAAGCTACAGCAATCTCGACGACGGATACGACCCAAGCGCGTTCGACGACTTCCGAGACGCGCTTTCGCCGTACGGACAGTGGGTGCAGACACCACAGTATGGGCAAGTATGGGTGCCTTCCTCAGATGCAGTCGGGCAGGATTTCACGCCGTATTACACCGGGGGCCGCTGGAACTACACCGACTATGGCTGGACCTGGGTTTCCGAATACAACTGGGGGTGGGCCCCCTTCCATTACGGACGATGGCTTGTGCTGCCTGGGTTTGGTTGGTCTTGGGTGCCTGGGCGAATTTGGGGGCCCGCTTGGGTTCATTGGAGAACGGGCGGCGGGTATGTCGGTTGGACTCCTCTTCCGCCGCGCGGCATGGTGATCCCGCGACCTGTCATGGGAGCGCGCTTTTTGCCATGGGTATTCGTGGCTGCGCACGAAATTTTGGCCCCCCGTCCCATCAGAATCGGCCTGCACCTTCTGCCGAATCTTTTTCTGCGAACAACGATTGCGAACGACTACCGATCGATCGGCACAAACCGGGTGATTGTCGGGCCTCCGTTGCATCACTTCCCCGGTGTCCGCGTCGTGCCTGCTCCGCTCGGTTCCATCCAAATTTCGTTGCCACGTTCCCACGTCGTTGTGCGTCCTGGCGTGCCTCTGTTTCAGCGAAGCTATTACTCTCCCTACAATCGACCGGGAGCATTCCAGGGACCACCCAATCGTCCGGGGTTCCCGCTTCCTTATCAACGTCCGGGGTTCCCGCCTCCTTATCAACGTCCGGGGTTCCCGCCCCCTTATCAACGTCCGGGGTTCCCGCCGGCTGGGCAGAATCCGGGTTTTCCATCTCCTCATCAGCGTCCGGGGTTCCCTCCGCCCTCTCAAAGGCCGGGATTCCCAACGGAGCCGACGCAACGACCCCCTGTTTTCCAGCCAGGACCTCAGCCACCGCTGCACAGGCCACCGATTTTTCAACGACCTGGCCACGATGAACACCCGCATCCAAACATGCCGCCCCAGCAGCAGCCCCAAGTTCCAGAGCATCGGCCCCCTTCCTATCCGCGCCCTACGTTTGAACCGCGCCCCGTTCCGCCTCCGGTACAGCGCCCTACTTTTGAACCGCGCCCCGTTCCGCCTCCGGTCCACCGGCCTCCGGTGTTTCAGCCCCCTATGCATTCCCCGGCGACTCGCGTCGTCCAGCCTCCACCGCCGACGGGTCAACCCGCCTTTCGCCGTCGGTAATCAGGTTTCATCATGCGCCTTCCCTGGCTCGTACTAGCACTCCTTTTCATGCTCAACGCGGGTTGTTTGCGGCCCGTGCCACTGCGCGACGAGTGGGTGATGTCCGAGGTGTTGCACCGTTACAATGATTTTTTTCCTGCTCCGTCCACACAGACCCCGCGCGCCGGTCTTCTGCGTCCCCGCTTCGGTGTGCCCGCGATTGCTCAAACGGGTGCGGCATTCCCCCTTGAATTGCTCGAGCAATCCGGTGGACCGTCGCTGCGAGCGGCGCTGCTTGCCCCCGATGCCTCCCCTGAAGAAAGTGTACGCTGTCTTTCGGGTGAGCATTCTCCCCAGTGTTCCCTGCTTTCTCTGGTTGAAAAAGACCGCCGACCGATGAGCCCGCAGGCGGCATGGGTTTTGTACGAAGCCCGTCCGTCTTTTGCGCTGTCCCCTGGTGGCTATGATTTCGTTCTGTCCGACGGGAAAAGTGAATTTCAACGGAGCCCCCAAGCGGTTTGGTTTCGGAACGACAACCCCGAAACGCTGTCCACGCTCAGGGTCGCGCATTTGTCCGACCTACATGTAGGCAAGGGCGACAACCGACACTCTGCCGAAATCCTTGCGCGCCTCTTTCAAGTCATCACCGAAGTGAATCTTCAACAACCCGATCTGGTCGTCGTGACCGGGGATTTGGTCCACCGTGGCCAGATATCTGGCATGCAGTTTGGTGCCCAACAGGTTCTGCGTCACGTTCGCGCGCCCGTGCTGGTCATTTTGGGCAACCACGACATTGAATTCGGCCTGTTTCGAGCCCCAGTTCGTCGGTACGGTGCCGGCTGGGTTCACTTTGCGCGGGCGTTTCATCCGTTCCTGCATTTTTCCGTGTCACTCGGTGGATACGATTTTGTCGGTTTCGATAGCGGTCCCGCTGTGCGCTCCTTTCGGATTCTGACTCGAGGCCTGCATCGCGACAGCCTCGACACGCTTGCGGCGGACCTGAATCAAGCTGCCGACAAAGGTCGCAAAGGTGTTGTCATGTTCTCGCATGCACCATCGCGGGCCGCGCTGACCAAAACCTTCCGTCCGATGGGGGCGGGGTTTTTCGGACGCATGGATCAAGGGCGCGCCGAATTTGAGCGTTTGTTGATCGAGGGCGGTCGTCGGGGACTTCAGGTGTTGCACTTGGCCGGACACACACACTGGTCCGATGTATTCGATCTGGTCCCAGAAGGGCGTCGCCTCAACTTCCGACCGTGGCGCGATCTGTCCCCGTGCCTGCGTCCTTTGCGAACGCCCGTCGGAATCGTCACCACGCAGGCTGCATCGCACGCGGGTGTTTCCGGCAAAACGAACGCGCGAGGCTACGGTTTTTCCGTGATCGAACTCGGGGGGCATGTCCCACGGGTCGCTACAGTTCAACACGTCTCGAGCCGTGCCACTGAGTGCGCGCAGAACGGCGCGATCGTGCTCTCCAACACCAGCGCGGCCTTTCCGTCTGGCAAACCCCGCAGGCCGTCCGCATCGCCGTCGGGGGCTTTTTAGGAAACACGCCATGGCGCTGCCCAATCGACTCTGGCTGGCCGACGGGGGACAGGAACCGCCGACTTGGATTGTAGAGCCCCGCACAAGCACGGGACCTGCACCCACCCTCACCCACACAAGATGGCGACGAAAAGCTGTCTTGGCCGGCGGCGAGCATCAACCCGAACGGACGATGCTCGTCGAGTGGTTCCCGCTGTCCGAACTTCTGCCCCACCACCTTTTGCCGCTCCGCAACGTGATTCACCACAACTTGTTGCGTTTTCATGAATGCGGGCCCGCCGATCCAAAAACCGCCTATGCGATGAGCGACGCACCGCTGGGTCTGGACCTTGCCACCATCGTGAAAACCGGGGAAAAACTCCCGGTGTGGTGGGGCGTCGCTGTGCTGTGTGAAGCGGCACGCGGCCTGGTTGCGCTGCACGACCAACTTCGTCAACGGGGTTTCCCAAAGGGCCACGGTGCCGTCGATGCAAGCTGCATTTTTGTGAGTCCACAAGGTCGCGTCCAGGTCTTGTGTTTTGCGCCCCTGTGCAAACCTTCCGCGCTGCACGATCCGATTGCGCCCGAGGTGCGAAAAAGTTGGCGTTTGGCGACGGTAGCTTCCGATGTGTATTCGCTGTGTGTGTTGCTCAAATCCCTGCCGCTCCGCGAGCCGCTGCCCGAGGCGCTGTCGTCCCTTTCGGATCGCGGGATTTCTGTCCATGCCGAAAAACGACCGACGCTGTTGTGTATTTTCCGTGTACTCTCGGCGGAACTTTTGAACCTGGGCGCACCCCTCGCCCTGTCTGAACACATCGGCCTCGAACTTTCGCGCGTCTTGCCCGCTGCAAAAACGGGCGATGCCACCGGGTCCGATTGGGGCAACGCGGGTCCCGCGACCTTTGGGCCTTTGCCCAAAACGCTGTCGCCGCTGGCTGCAACCGCCGTCTCGCTGTCTGCAACCTGGGACACGGTTTTGCCCAATCCCCCGAGCCCGAACAAGGTCCGTTTTCCTTGGGCCACGATCGCCCCGCTTGTATGCCTGTGTACGCTTGTGTGTGCATGGCTCGCGTGGGCTCCTTTCGACGCCACGCCCAGCCCGCTCAAACAGGCGGCTGCACACGTTCGGATGCTGCGACCACCGCCGCCACCACTTCCAGCCATCCTGCCCGTCGCCATCGGGGCGTCGGGTCAATGGCGGGACCTGCGCGTGAGCATTCTGCGCAAGCACGACACCGAAGAGGAACAGCGTTTGCTGTTGCTCGTCATCAACCCGACCCAAACGAAACAGACCCTCGATCCTGAGACGGTCCGGTTGACGACAAACTCGTCGCCCACCGAGGCACCCCTATCGGCCCAACCCCAGCCGCTCGTCGAATTGCTTGCCGGACAGATGCAGACCGTCGAGTTGCGTTTCCACCTTCCACCTGGCACAACGCCTTCCGCCCCTTACGTCTTTCAAGTTTCCAAATGACTTTTGCAAAACGAAAAACGCTATTCATGAAACTTCACGGTAGAGGGTTTAAGCTGTGGTTGTTATTAACTCTGTTGATTCAGCTCGCAGGTGCGCCTCATTCAATGAAAACTGAGATAGAGGCTGAATGGCAAAAAGGTCGATGGGACCAGTCTGCAATCGGTGTATACCGCCTCGGTCGCTCATTTTTGACTGATTCTGGGGATATACGAAGATATTATGCCTACACAAACGCCTTCTTAGGAAAGCCGCACTATTCTTATTATGTTCGCACCACAGAATCCTGGCGAGAAGATTTCAAAGAAGGAAAAGCGCAAATTGAAAGTGATTCTACATTGCGTTTTCCAACTTCGCCGATGGTTCCCTATCGAGACTATTTGGTTGAATATCCTCCTGGTTTCTTTGTTGCGTCTCTCTTGCCCGCACTCGTTCTTCCGGCTGGAGATTATGGAGATCTATATACAAAACTATTTGTCTCTCTTATGATTCTATTTATTGGTGTATCTATTCATTTTGCGCTTCGTTTCCAGCCGTTTTTGACTTCCTCTCGAACTGATGTCGGCCAAACAACGCACACCGTGTGGATGTTCTCCGCCGTGGCTTGTTTCGCTTTGGGAACATGTCTCTGCCACCGTTTTGATCCGCTCATTGCCCTTCTGATCATGGCTCAATGTTTGGCGATGTTTTCATCGCATTTCTACCTATTTGGCGCATTGTTTGCGTTGTCTGTCGTTTGCAAAGGAATTCCTCTTTTGCTGGCCCCCATTTGGATGTTGTTTTTGTGGAAACATGCGAAAACGACCCCTGCAAAGCCGTGGTGGCAGCCTTTTGCCAAAGCGTGTGTGGCTGGACTGGCCTGCGGTTTGTTATTTGCCATCCCCGTCGTCGCGTCCAGCGGTCTCGCGATATTGGACGCCTTTCGATATCACGGCGAAAGACCGCTTCAACTGGAAAGCACTGGCGCGGCTCTTTTGGGTTTGTTGAATCTATTTTTTCCGGGGAGCTTGCGCGTCCAAGATGGATACGGCTCAGCCAATGTAATCGCGTTGACAGATGGATTTTCTGCGCTGTCTCGACTTCTTTTGGCGATGCAGTGGCCTGCTTTGGGTGTTGGTTTGATGGTGATCCTCTTCAGTTTGTTTCGCCGCATGCACGCTCTTTCGCGTGAGGCGTTCACAGAAAGAACTTTGCGAGCGATTTGCACGCTGTTTGTGATTTATATGGTCACAAACAGAGTTTTTAGCCCACAATATCTAACTTGGATTCTTCCTCTAAGTATATTTTTATCGTTTCGTGCGAAGAAACTATTGGTGATGATGTTTGTCGTTGTGCTCTTTCTGTCGCAACTGTTGTGGCGAGGTCCTTGGCTCAATTCACTTAGTTATTCTGGTGTATTCCTTCTTCTTTTTCGCAATGGTTTGTTATTCGTTTGGTCGATTTTGCTCTTTCGCTCTCCTCTTCCCCAGCAACCGGAGTCCTTGTCTTCGAGTGTCCCTGTCCTCTAGAAATCCAGAATCTGGTCGTTGGTGCCGGCGCTCTCCGGTGGAATACAGCCCCTGTCTTTTCATCCGATGTGGGTTTTATCAGACATATGAAATGCCCCTAAAGTCGAGCAAATCTCTGCACGACATTCTCGATGTCCTGGAATAAGATGAAACACCTGACGTTAAGAGAGGTTCTTTCTATGCGAATTGAGTCCCTGGTGAAAAAGCGTGTGTTGTCTCTTCTGTTCTCTTTGCTGATGCTGTGTTTGGGCTCACCGTGGGCGACGGCGGCACCCAAGCTGCGGTTTCAAACGGACGTGAAGGGCGACCTTGTTCTCGTCGGAAACACGCTGGGGCAGGAGTGCCGAGCGTCGGACACACTGGGCATGCAGACTCCGCAGCCGGTGGTGGGAAAAGTCGGAAATTGCGGCGACGCGGCGACGATCGAGGACAGTTCGTCGGACGTGCTGTGGCGAGCCGACGATACGACGGCAAACGCGGACCTGAGCACGACGATCGGCGATGCGCGCAGCACGGCGATGTTGTCGCTGCCTCCGTCGTCGCAGGTGTTGTATGCGCGGTTGTATTGGGGCGGAAATCTGGGCGAGGACCCGGATTTGGCGAAAAGCGCGATCGCGTTTGAAAAAGTGGGCGCGCAGGGTTTTTCGATGAGCGTGTTGCCAAACCCAACGACAGATGTTCACGCGAGTGTCGGCGGTGGTGGCGGTCAGGTGTACCAAGCGAGCTACGACATCACCGCTGTCCTGCAAAGGTATGGGTCGGGCGCGTATCGGTGCGGCAAAGTGGTGCGTCGAAACGTTGTAAACCGCGACGAGGACGTGCAGTTCAATGCGTGGTCGATGGTGGTTGTGTATCGCAACGACAAAGAGCCGGTGCGAAACATCACGATTTACGACGGCCTCGACAGCGTGGACTTGGGACGCAGCGTAAACCTGGGCGTCATCGGTTTTCGCGTTCCCGAGGGTGGCAATCCACAGGGTCGGTTGGGCCTGATTGGATACGAAGGCGACACGGACAAGCGAGATTCGTTTCTGTTTAACGGAAAGCCTGTCGGTGACGCGCAAAACAACCCAGACAATGTGTTTAACAGCACGCGCAGCTTCGGAGGTTCGCCGGTTTCGATCACGGGAGACTTGCCGCAACTAACGGGCACCGCCGGAAGCATGTCAGGGCTGGATTTGGATCAAATCGACATTTCGTCGATGTTGAAAGCGAACGACACGCAGGCGTCGCTGCAAGCCAATTCCGTCGATGACGTGTATTTCGTGGGCGGAATTTTTACGTCGATTCGGAGCCGCAAACCGGTCATCGAAACCAGGCTTCTGGCTGATCCAAGTTCGGTCCGTCCGGGGGACACAGTGACGTTCACTTCGACCACCAAAAACATCGGTGACGACGACGGAACGGATTTGGTCATTCGGCATCCGCTGCCGGACGGACTTGTGTACGTGCCGGGTTCGCTTGTGTTTGTCAGCGGGCCGGAGCCGTCGCAAAACGGGAAAAAAACGGACACGATCGGAGACGATCAAGCCGAAATTGCGCAAGATCCGGTGACAGGAAAACCGGTGCTGGTGATTCGCATCGGCAAAGGCGCAAACGGCACGACGGGAGGCCGTCTGTCTCCGATGGATACGCCGGTGGTGGTGCAGTACAAACTCAAAACCGATCCGAATACGACGGCGAAACAGATTCCGACGCAGAGCGGAACGACAGCGACAACGGCTGGGAATCCGAATCTGCCTCCAGTGACGTTTCCGTCGGGGAACGGCGAGCAACCGGGTGCTCCAACGGTGGTGTTTCTGCCCAACGCACAGGCTGATTTGCGCGTGGTCGTGACGAAAACTCCGCCATTCCCCGACCCAAACACGCCAGTCAACTACGGTGTGGATGTCAAGAATGTCGGTGGGACGGGCGATCCGGGCCCGATCCATGTGACGTTCAAAGTGCCGCCGGGCGGCGTGATCGATCAGGTGACTCCGGGTCCGGGTTGGTCGTGTACACAACAAGAGCGAACGGTGTATTGCACTCGCTACGAACCGTTGCCTGCCGGCGCGGAAACGCACGCGGTGGACGTTGTGGTGCGGAATCCGAACCCGGTCGCTGCCGACAGCCAAGTGGAGGCACAGGCGGGATCGGATGGCGCTCTCGACCCGAATCCGGCGGACAACTACTGGAGTGAATACGGGGCGAATCGGCGAATCGCGGGCGGTGGAATCGGTTGTTCGGTTCGCGGAGAGAACAGTTCGGCTGGCAGCGGCGCGCTGGTTGCGTTGCTTCTTTGCCTTGTGGCTTTGCTTGTGCCACGCAGCGCCCGCCGTATCGGAAAGCGATCTTAGGGAGCCTTCGCCATGAACTTCTTTTCTCGTGCTTCTTTTTGCTTTCTCGTCAGTGTCGGTCTGTGTGCGCAAAACGCCTACGCCGAGCCCAAACAAGGTTTTGAGCTCAACCGATATCAACCCACGGCTGCCGGGGAATGGTCGTTTGCCGTAGACCATCCTTGGTATTCCTCGACGCGGTATTTTGCGGCTGGGCTCACGCTCAACTACGCACACAACCCGCTCGTCGCTGGAACGCAAGATCAAAACGGCATTTTCAGTCAAACCGAGACGCTCATTCGGCACCAACTGATGGGACATTTGGATCTGGCCGGTTCGTTTTTGGACCGCGTGCTGATCACGGCTTCTTTGCCAGTGGTGTTTTTGAGTTCCGGAGACGCAGCCTTTTCGCACGGCGCATCGGTGGGCGATCCAAGACTCGGCGTGAAAGGACGGCTGTATGGCCAGCCTTATCTGCAACCGTTTTCGGTCAGCTTGGGCCTCGATGTGTGGATTCCGCTGCGCGCGATGACGGACCGCGTGTCTTCAACGGCAAGCGATCAGGCGGTGCGCGTGCTGCCGAAACTGATGCTCGGCGGTGTGTGGAACAAGTTTATGTGGGCGGGTACGTTCGGTTTCTTGTATCGGCCCGAGGCTGTCACGATGACGCCCGCAGGTTTCGCTTCCAGCGTGGGGCGCGCGGCATCCGAGCTCCAGTTTGGTCTTTCTGCCGCCTATTTCGACGAAGACCGCCGATTTGCCGTCGGTCCCGAACTGCTGCTTTCTACCGCCGCGACGGGTGAGGACTCTTTTTCGCGCTTTGGCACGAGCCTCGAACTTCTGCTCGCGGGGCATTACAACATCGCACACATGATCCAAACCGGTTTGGCGCTCGGTGCTGGCTTTGTGCGTCAACCGGGCACGCCGGACTTCCGCGCACTGTTTCGGCTCGCGTATGCGCCTATGGTCGATCGCAAACACGACCGCGACGGGGACGGCATTCTTGACGTGGATGATGCTTGTCCCGACGAAAAAGGCATTCGGACTGGCAAACCCGCGACACACGGTTGCCCGCCGCCGCCGGATCGAGACAAGGACGGAGTTCCCGACGCCGTGGACATTTGCCCAGACGTGCATCAAGGCAAGAAACCCGATCCGCAAAAGCCCGGTTGTCCGTTTGTTGAGCAGGCTGTGGACCGCGACGCCGACGGCATTTTGGATCGTGACGACCTGTGTCCCGATTTGCCCAAGGGTGAGGTGCCCGATCCACTGCGGCTCGGTTGCCCGGCCCCAGACACCGACATGGATGGCGTGCAAGATCCGCGCGATCTCTGTCCGCAAGAACCGATTGGGTATTTCCCCGATCCGGATCGCTTGGGTTGCCCGCTGCCCGACCGCGACAAGGATTCGGTGCCCGACAAGACCGATGCTTGTCCCGATAAGCCTGGCGCTCCGAATCCCGATCCGAAAAAGAACGGCTGCCCCGGTTTGCTCGAGGTGCGAGGTGGGCAGATCGTGATCATGAGGCCGGTCTTCTTTGCGACGGACAAGGACGTGATTTTGCCGCAAAGCTTCCCGGTCCTTCAGGCTGTGGCGGGCGCACTGGTCGCGACGCCTGGCATTCGGCTTGTGCGCATTGAGGGCCACACCGACAGCGACGGCAATCGGCTCTATAACATCGACCTGTCGCAGCGCCGGGCCCGAAGCGTACGCAACTGGCTCTTGGCGCACGGCATTGATGAGGCACGCCTGGCCGCCGAAGGCTTCGGTCCTGATCGTCCGGTAGACACGAACAAGACCCCGGCAGGCAAAGCCAAGAACCGTCGCGTCGAGTTTCACATCGCCGACCAGCCGACTCCCCCACAAGCCGCGCCGCAGTAATCCCCGTCTGACCGACCGCCAAATCCCCTGAATCCGTCACGCTGCGCTGAATCGGGCGCAACAGTGACGGTCCTCCTTCCCTACTTAGGCACACATATCAGGATCTATGGGTCGCCATGCGTGCGGCTCGACACACGAACACAGCACTGCACAAGCGGAACACACACCGCAAAAGGAACGAACTGTGGATTTGGGAGGGAAGATTGCGAGAAAGGAGGACGGAAAACAGACGGCCCCTCTTTCGTTGTGGTTTTCGCGAAAGAGAGGCCGCTCGGCAGGCGGCTAGTGCGAATGGCCGGCGTGAGCGCCTTCTTCGGCTTTCTCTTTGGGCCGCTCAGCGATCATCGCTTCGGTGGTCAGCATGAGGCTGGCAACCGAGGCCGCATTTTGGAGCGCAGTGCGCACGACTTTGGTCGGGTCGATGACGCCAGCATCCAGCAGGTCTTCGTACTTGTCGGTCGCGGCGTTGTAGCCAAACGCGCCTTTGCCCTCGCGAACTTTGTTCACGACGATGCTGCCCTCGACGCCACCGTTTTGCGCAATCCAGCGCATCGGCTCTTCGATGGCACGGCGAATGATCGCAACGCCGTACATCTGTTCTTCGCCGAGTTTGACCTGATCCAGCACAGCCTGGGCGCGAAGCAACGCCACGCCACCACCCGGCACGATGCCCTCTTCCACTGCCGCGCGAGTCGCATGCAGCGCGTCTTCCACGCGGGCCTTCTTCTCTTTCATTTCGGTTTCGGTCGCGGCACCGACTTTGATCACCGCCACGCCACCGACGAGTTTCGCCAGCCGTTCTTGCAGCTTCTCGCGATCGTAGTCGCTGGAGGTTTCTTCGATTTGGGCGCGGATTTGTTTGACGCGAGCGTCGATGTCCGCTTTTTTGCCCGAACCATCCACGATGGTCGTGTTGTCCTTGTCGATGGTGACGCGCTTGGCACGGCCCAAGTCTTTGATCGACAGATTCTCGAGCTTGAGGCCGAGGTCTTCGGTCACAGCCTGGCCACCGGTCAGAATGGCGATGTCTTTCAGCATTTCCTTCCGACGGTCGCCGAAACCGGGCGCTTTCACCGCGCAAGCATTCAACGTGCTGCGCAGCTTGTTCACGACCAGGGTCGCGAGCGCTTCACCGTCCACGTCTTCGGCGATGATGAGCAGCGGTTTGCCCGAACGAGCAATTTGCTCGAGCATCGGAACAAAGTCCTTCATGTTCGAGATTTTCTTCTCGGAAATGAGGATATATGGATCTTCGAGAACGGCTTCCATCCGCTCACTGTCGGTGACAAAGTACGGAGAGATGTAGCCGCGGTCGAACTGCATTCCTTCGACGACATTCAACGTCGTCTCCATGCTTTTCGCTTCTTCGACGGTGATGACGCCCTCTTTGCCCACTTTTTCCATGGCGTCGGCGATCAGTTTGCCAATCACGGCGTCGCCGTTGGCGCTGATCGTTCCAACTTGGGCAATTTCTTTGTGGCCTTTGGTGGGCTTGGATTGGGTCTTGAGGTTCTCGACGAGTTTGCCCACTGCGGAGTCGATCCCACGCTTGATTTCCATCGGGTTGTGACCCGCCGAAACCATCTTGACGCCCTCGCGGAAAACCGCCTGGGCCAACACGGTCGCGGTGGTGGTGCCGTCGCCCGCGATGTCAGAAGTCTTGCTGGCGACTTCCTTGACCATTTGAGCGCCCATGTTCGAGAACTTGTCCTCGAGCTCGACTTCCTTTGCCACGGTAACGCCGTCTTTGGTCACCGTGGGGGAACCCCAGGACTTCTCGATGACGACATTGCGACCGCGCGGCCCAAGGGTCACTTTCACGGCATCCGCCAGCGCATTTACACCGGTCAGCATGCGGGAACGAGCACTCTCATCAAAAAGGATTTCTTTGGCAGCCATTTCTTGTTTCTCCTGAACCTAAAAAGCGTTTGCGCTTTTGACTCGATGAATCAATCCAACACGGCGAGGATTTCGTCCTCACGCAGGATCAAATGCTCGACCCCGTTGAGTTTCACTTCGCTGCCCGCGTACTTGCCGAACAACACTTTGTTGCCCACGGCCACGTCCGGCGCAACCACTTTGCCATTGTCGAGCGTTTTGCCCGGACCGACGGCGATAACTTCCCCCTGAATGGGCTTTTCCTTCGCTGCATCGGGAATGATGATGCCGCCCTTGGTGATTTCCTCTTCCGGGGAGCGTTTGACAATCACACGGTCGTTGAGGGGTCGAATCTTGTTTCCTGTCATCGGTTCGTTCTCCTTTGACTTGTTCTGGTTTGACTTGCTTTGGCGTTGGAGTTCTGTAGGCCCCGCTTGAAAGCGCGATGCACGAACACGTTCGGACAGCGAGGCTTTTGGATTGAGAAGACAAAAACCCGTTGGCACTCACGCGGGGCGAGTGCTAACCGGCAGCTACTCTATTCACGGAGTTTTCTCGCGCAAGGGGGCAGAAGAAAAATTTTCAAGCCCTTTCAACACGTTTCACATCGAACTCGCGCAGCGCGCAGTCCAAGGTCGCGAGTCCCTCGTCTGCCTGCTCATGAGTCAACACAAGCGGCGGATTGATACGCACGCGAGGCGTATAAGCCATCGTCAACAAACCACGTTTGAGACACGCACGAAACAGGGCCACACATTTTTCTTTCGGCCAAAGCGCACCGTTTTCCAAAAGATCAAAACCCAGCAAAAGACCGCGACCGCGCACGTTTTGGATGCAGCCATGTCGCTCAGCCAGAACAGCAAGTCCGCGTTTGAGGTGACTGCCCACACTCGCGGCGTGTTCGCTTAGGCGATCTTGCAAAATGATTTCGGTCGTCTTGTCCGCAGCGGCGCAGGCAAGCGGGTTCCCACCAAACGACGACGACGAATGCGACGGCAAAGACCACGGCTCGGATGCGGCCAAGTCCGCCCGCGTCATGAGTCCCGTTAGAGGAAATCCAGCCGCCACGCCCTTCCCAAACACAACCACATCCGGTGCAACACCCGCTGTTTCCGTCGCCCAAAGCGCACCCGTCCGCCCAAA
>Ga0272412_1000105_pt1 | contig 18462 bp, 10 predicted proteins | sample WWTPWeurt_MetaT_FD_193540 | JGI IMG/M metagenome (GOLD analysis project Ga0272412, IMG submission 193540) | Metatranscriptome of activated sludge microbial communities from WWTP in Nijmegen, Gelderland, Netherland - WWTP Weurt (Metagenome... | ecosystem: Engineered > WWTP > Aerobic digester >...
CTCCAAACATCCTTTCCATGACCCTTCCGAGGTCCCGCTGACCTCCAACGACCATTTCCAAGACCCCCGCGAGGTCCCGCTGACCTCCAAACATCCTTTCCATGACCCTGGCGAGACTCCGCCACCCTCCACTCATGCTTTCAAACATGGCCGTAGCTGACGAGTTCCCGGAAAGAAACGGCGCCGGAAGATGTGTGATGGGGTAGCCCACGCCCACCGCAGTCCTTTCTGGCTGGGAACGGGTTATTTTAGGGTTTTGAGGGCGTGGAGGAAGTGGGTGTGGTAGGTGGCGGCGCTGCGGGCGTCTCGGCGGAGGGCCCAGCGGACCTCGTGGTGGCCGAGCAGCTCGTACGCGGCAGACAGCCCGAGACCTTGGGACAACAAGGTTTGGAGGTGCGCGGCGGGGTCGGCATCGTCGAAACGGCCTTCTTCGGACACGATGCCGCTTTGCCACGCAAAAGGCGACGCGAGCAGAAGTTCTCCGCCGGGTGCGCACAGTCCATCGACGACAGACAAATGTTGCTTGGCGGAATGCACGGCATCGAGGACGTTCAAGGACACGACGCGATCGAACGTCTCGGGGCACAGGGGCGGGTCGAGGGCATCGCCGCACACAAGCTGCAAGGACGTTTCGCTGCACGGGGGCGCGTGGATGCTGGCAAAGCCGTAATGGCGACCGCTTTTGCGACGGGCATAGCGGACGGTCTCGCCGGACAAAATCCAGCGGGCATAGCGCAAGGCGGCAAAATGAAGGTCCACGCCGACGACAAGTTCGGCGCTTTGGGACAACACGTGCAGGCCCCGACCGGGCCCGCAACCAAGTTCGACGGCGCGGGCGACCGACGCCTGGGAAGCCTTTTGGAGGTGCTGCCACAACGCGGTGCCCCCGCAACCGGGCTCTGGACCGTCGGGGGTCGGCATCGCGTAGTCGCCAAAGTGGGCATCCAGATAAATGGACAGGGTTTCCAGAAGGCGCGGCAGGGGGGCATCGTCGGGGCCGCCGCGAACCAGGGTGGCGAGGACCTCGGGTTCATGAAACTCGGACAGAAGGAGGGATTGGCCGGACGCAAAACCCGTCAAATCGGGGAGCAAAATCGGGATGCCCGAGACGATGGGATAACGTCGCCCGCAGTCCGGGTTGTCACAGGCCAACACGCCCTCTTCGATGTCTTCGGGGGTACCGTCGTCCTCTCCGCCATGGGAGCGGAGGACCTCGGCGATGGACACGGTGGCCAGCTCGCGGCCTCGGTCAGACAGGCGGCGGCACGCGGGACAAACAAGCGGCAGAAGAGACGGCAAATCAGCGCGCATGGGTTTTCTTCTCGATTCGATCGGGTCGCTTGGGCGGGTCCTGGGGAAGCCGGTGGCTGTCGAGCCAGGTGGAAATCCGCGGCAGGATGTTGCCGGGGCGACTGCCGTAGGCGTCGTATTCATCCATCGCGGCCAGGGCCAGCTCGACGGCGCGTTTTTGGTCCTCTGCGCTGCCTTGGGCCCACAAGACTTGCGCCATCGCAAACTGGGTGCGCCCAAGCGCCGGTCGGACGGCTCGCCGGGTTTCCTCGGATTGCCCCTGCCGGAAACTGAGGGAGCGTTCCAAATAGGGCCGCGCCGCCGAGATGCGCCCAAGTTGAAACAGGACCTCGCCCATGCAGGTCAAGCTGTAGGCGAGCACGTCCTCGCGACGATCGCCGCCCTGCCGTTCCCGCATGCGGAGGGCTTCTTCGTGAACATTGAGCGCCTCGGGCAGCTTGCCTTGGGCATAGAAAACCTCGCCCGCAAAATAGAGCGCCTCGGACAGCCGATCGAGGTCGGAGCTGGATTTCGCAGCGCGCCGAATCTGGACCGCGCGGTTTATGGCCTGTTCGGCGTCCGCGAGCCGGTTCATCGCCAAGAACGTCCGCACCAGTTGGATGTGGTAATCGCTCGTGCGGATGTTGTCTTTGCCGAGGGATTTTTCCTGAATCGCCAGGGCGCGCTGGAAATGACCGACGGACTCCTCAAGACGCATTTGGTCGCGGGCCACGATGCCAAGACCTCGGAGCGTGGAAACCAAGTTCGGGTGGAACGCACCCAGGTGCGCGGCCTCGATGCGAAGAGCTTGGTTGTACATCTCGATGGCGGGCACAAGCTGCTCGGAACGACGGTACGCATGCCCCAGGGCGTTTAAGACCTCGGCGAGTTCGGGGCTGTCAGACCCAAAGAGCTTTTCGCGCAGCGCCTTGGCTTTTTGGCATTGTTCAAACGCGCGGCCGTGCAGGTTTTCCATCGAAGCGACCCGGCATTTGGCCAAATAGAGCTTGGCGCGCAGCGGTTCGGGATCGCTGATTTCATCGAGGACGCCTTCGGCAATCTGCGACCAGACCTCGGCTTTGCGAAATTGCTTGATCCGGCTGCCAGTCGTCTCGGTCAGCAGCACGGCGCTTTCGGCCATCATGCGCAAGTGCCGCGCGTCGATGGCCGCCATCACCGCACTCACCAGCGACTGCTCGGCTTGCGCCCCAAGCCCGCCGCGCATTTGGATTTCGCCCAACAAATGCTTGGTCTCGGCTTCGATCGGTTTGTATTTGGCCAGCGTCGCCGCATGCGCCAACTTCTCGGCCCGACCGAGCGCCTCGCTGTATTTGCCAAAGCGTTCGATGGCACGCACCTCGGCCATTTCTTGACGCAACGCATCGACGCGCTGCCGCATCACGGGGTTGTCAGGCAACGGCACAGGCGCACTCAGCGCCTCGATGTTGGCGCAGCCTGCAATCGGCGACAGCTCGCGCGTGGCCGACGCGGCTTCTTGGAGCACGGACGGATCGGGTTTCTGCAAAATCGCCGTGAGCGCCGCAAGCTCCGCCAGCCGGTCCTCCAAACAGCGCATGCGCAAATCCATGATGTTCTGGGTCTGCTGGCCTCGCAGCGTCAGCATGCACGCTTCCGTGCGCATCGTTGCCCACTCACCGGCATATCGATCGAGCGTCACTTCGACGCGCTGCCACACGTCTTTGGCATACGTTTGCCGAGACGACAGCAGCGCAGCCTGCAACGTGTGCTTGCGTTCCGCAGACCAAATCGGGCGCAACCGCTGCGCCGCTCCACTGCACATGCTGGCTTTGCGCTCTTCCCGAAGCTGATACACGACGTTGCCCAGCAGCAGCACGCCCGCTGCGGCCAGCGTGACCAGCCACGCCTTCGACAAACGTCGTTTCGGTGGATTGAGCGCCGTCAAAAGCCCTTCCATCGACGAGAACCGGTCTGCCGGCTTGACTTGCAAACCGCGCAAAAGCACCGACCGAATCCACGTCGGGACTTTGGTGTCCGGCGGCGCGGAAGTGACGCGGCCCCGAATCACGTTGAAGCCGAGCGTGTTGATGTCCTCCCCCACAAACGGAGGCACACCGTACAGCGCCTCGTACAGCGCGACACAAAAACTGAACTGGTCTGTGCGCGGGTCGGTTGGCTGACTCTCGTATTGTTCCGGGGCCATAAAACGCGGCGTTCCCATCATCGCGCCCGTATGAGTCAGACGCACATTGAGCGCCTGACTCGACGACGTGGACAGAAGCGGACGCGGCATCGTCGGCCCGTCCTCCACATCGTGTTCGGCCTGACCCACCGAGCGAGCCAGACCAAAATCCATCACCCGCACCTGCCTGTCTTTGCTGACCAGCACGTTGTCCGGTTTGAAATCGCGGTGAACCAAACCCGCCGCGTGCGCCGCCTGCAAACCACGGCCTGCATCCGCAAACACCGACAAAATGTCTTGTTGCGACCGTTCCTGCGCGTGCAGCCACGACGTGAGCGTTCCGCCGTCCACGAACTCCATCGCGATGAACACCCGCTCGCCGATCGTGCCCACGTCGAAAACATTGATGACGTTCGGATGTGAAAGCCGCGCCATCGCTTGCGCTTCCCGCAGAAAGCGCACCCGGCTTGAGCCCGCCGCACTCTCGGACCGCAGCAGCTTGATCGCCACTTTCCGGTCGAGCTCTGGATCGTAAGCCGCATACACCACCCCCATTCCTCCCGAACCCAGGCACGACAGCACCATGTACCGCCCGATCGTCGCGCCTCGCGGAAGTTCATCATCTGGGGGTTTGCTGCGCGTCATCTGTTTGCGCAACAGCGCCGACTCGTCTGGAAGCTGCTCGCAAGTGGCCGCCAAATCCGACGGCACTTGGCTCGAAGGCTTGGAACGGTCTGGCTTGGCACGGTCTGGCTCTGTCGTCTCGCGCAACGTCGTCGAAGCCAAATCGGCATTCGGGGTCCGTTTCGCTTCGCCAGTCACCACAAGCGCCGCATCCGAACGGCGATCCGTCCTCCGCAGCTCCAACTCTTTTGCGTCCAGCGGAGGCAGACTTCCATTCGACCTAGGAGGCACACTGTGGTCAGACCCACTCATTTGAAGCGACCCATCTTATCACTCGCCCCGACCGCCCTGGCGCAAAGAGTGTTTTGCAGCACGTCCGTCACGAAGCGGGGTTCTGTGTGCGCAGACGGTTTCGCCCTTCCAATTGTTTGGCCCAAGCCACGGGCAGAAGAAAAAACACGCCCGGATCAAATCGGTTAAATTGTTTTGTGGTGTTCCATACAATTATTAGCGGTTTGCCGCAGCGTTGTTGCGGCTGTGCTGGGCTCTGCGGGCCAAGGACCGGTGGGTGATGGAATCGCGGAGCTATATTCTTGGAAACAAGCTGTCCGACGGGGTTTTGGGCGCGTCATACGAAGCTTCGCATGCGCAGACCCAAACCAAGGTGCTTTTGCGCATCTTGCCCGCGACCCTGAACAAAGAGGGCCGTGCGCTGGCCAGGCTCAAAACCCTGCGCCGATCGATCAACCGGCTGCTGACCGGCCAGAGCCAGGGCGATCCCAACGCGCGCCCCGATCCCGTCGTGCCGTCGCTCGTTGAATACGGAAATTTGCCCGGCGGCGTCGTGTTTTTGGCCAGCGAGTGGACCAGTGGCGAGTCCTTGTCCGAGCAGCGCCGTCGCTCGCACGGCTTGCCGCTTCCCAACAAAGCCCTGCGCATGGGCCGACAGCTCGCGACCTGTCTGACCCTTGCCCACACCGCCTCTTTGTTTCACCTCCGCTTGTCCCCAAGCAAAATCGTGATGGTTGGGTCCGGCGGCGACGGAGAACAAATCCGCCTGCTCGATTTGGGCCTGGCGCAAACGCTGTTGGATTTGCTGCCTTCTGGCGTTCTGTCCGATATGGAAAACAGCGACGAACGGGTCTATCTGGCCCCCGAACAGCGCGCGGGAGAACTCGGCAACGCCGCGTCCGACGTGTTTGCGCTCGGTGTGTTGCTGTACGAGCTGGCGTCCGGGAAACTTCCCGAAGAAGCTTTGCTCGACGAATCGGGGCAAAGCCAATTGACCGCGTTGCCACAACTTTTGCCCTCGTGGCAGCGGCCTTTGGCCACGCTCCTTGCCAACATGCTGTCCGCCGATCCGCAAGCCCGTCCCCTCATGAGCGAAGTCGCCGCGCAGCTTCAACAGCTTTCTACCGCGCAAGCGCCTTCCAGCTCGAGTCTGCCGCCCTCCCACGTTCCCGTTCCCGCGCCCGCGCCCAAAACCGCCCCGGAACCCAAAGCCGCGCCGGTCCAGGCCCCCGAACCAAAAGCGCAGGCCCCAGCACAAGCGAAGGACGCGCTGTCCGACGAACCGACCCAGGCTTCCGCTGCGATTCCCCCCAAAGCCGGCGCACAGACTCCTACACCCGCCTCCAAGGCCACACCTCCCTCAGACAGTTTGTCCGATGGTGCCACCTTGCCCAACGCACCCATTCGGGCCGAAAGCATCGGGTATGCCCCAACCATCGCGCCCGCCGTCGTCAAGCCGGGCCGCTCTGCCAAGGAACCCCCTTCCGTTCCCAAGGCGGATGACAAGACACCCTCTGCCGTCGAAATTTCGGCGGAATTTGCCCAAACCGGTGCCCCTCAAACCTCCTCCAAAGCCACAGGAGGAACAGCCGCCACTTCTGCCGAACCCGGTATAGGAGAGTCGGGACAAGTCGCCCTTCGCGCTGGTCAGCTCGTCGGAAACTACCGTGTCACCTCCAAAATCGGCCAAGGCGGCATGGGTTCTGTGTACGCCGCCGTTCACAAGCAGATTGGTCGCAGAGCCGCCATCAAAATCCTCCACGGCCCCCTTGCCGGTGCCGCCGATTACGCCGCCCGCTTTTTGAACGAAGCCCGCGCTGTCAACATGCTTCGTCACCCTGGTCTCGTCGAGGTCTTCGACTTCGGCCAGCTTCCTGACGGCACTTTGTACATCATCATGGAGTTCCTCGAGGGAGAATCCCTCCGTGGCCTCCTCCGCCGAGAAGGCGCTCTCCCCGAAGACCAAGCCAAAGACCTAGCCCAACAAATCGCCCAAGCCCTCCTAGCCGCCCACGCCAAAGGAATCGTCCATAGGGACCTCAAGCCGGAGAATGTGATGTTGGTTTTGGATGCGGTTCGGGTGGAGGAGAGGCGGGTGAAGGTGTTGGATTTTGGGATTGCGAAGGTGGCGACTTCGCTGGCGGCGGACCCGGAGTCTCCTGATTTCGAGACGCAGGTCGGGACGACGATGGGGACTCCCAAGTACATGGCACCCGAGCAGTATGGGGGAGCGGCGAAGGTGGATGGGAAGGCGGACGTATTTGCGCTGGGTGTGATGTTGTACGAAATGCTGGGGGGGGCACCTCCGTTTCCGAAAACGTCGCTCATGGCGTTTGCGAAACCGCCTCGGCCTCTGCGAGAGCTTGCACCGTCGGTGAGCCCGAAGCTTGCAGAGTACGTTCATTCGATGCTGTCGCCAAAAGCAGAGCAGCGACCAGCGATGGCGGACGTGGTGCGGGAACTGGCACCCCCTCCGCTCATGACATCGCAAATCGGGGCTGTGGCGGCACCGAAACGGAGATCGCGGCTGTGGATGTTGGGAACGCTGCTCGGAATGTTAGGGGCGGCGTTGGGGGTGCTGTATTACGAGGAACGGATGCGTCCGCGCCCACCTCTGGAAATCGCGATGGAGGCAAACGACCTGGCGCTGGATGTGAATGGAGCGCGAGCACGCGCGCTTTCGGTGCTGTATGTGGGTCTGCGTGCGGTGGAACCGCAGGTTCGCGCACAGTCGGTGCGAGCGTTGGGACACAGCCGAGACAGCGCGCAATGGACCAGCATCTCGGCGCTCCTGAAAGACCCGGAACAGAGCGTGCAAGCCGAGGCAGTGGCGGCGCTTGGGTCGCTGGGGTCTTTGGACGCACAGCCGGTGCTGTTGCAAGTGCTGGACAGCAATCCATCGCCGGGCTTGAAACAGGCGGTGGCAGGCGCGCTGGCTCGGCTGGAAAACCAGCGAGGTCGGACTTTGCTGCGGGAATTTTTGCAAAACCCCGACGAACGGGTGCGACTTCGGGCAGCCCTTTTGCTGATTGAAAACGGCCAGGATTCGGCGCTGGCGCGACCGGTGCTGCGGGAGTCAGTGGAAAAAGGGAATCTGCCAGAAGACGTGCAGTTTCGGGTGTTGGCGCGGTTGGCTCAGACGGGAGATGCCCAGGCGGTGGCTCGGCTGCGCGAGGGTTTGGCTGGAGACGAATACAGTTTGCGACGGGTGTCGGCGGCGGCAGGCCTGGCTCGGCTGGGCGAAACAAGCGGAAAGGAACTGCTGCGGCAAGCGGCGCAAAAAGAGGGACCGTCGCAGCTTCTGGCGTCGCTGCTTTTGGCGACGGTGGGAGACTCGCAGGGTTTTCCGAAAATGTCTCAGGTGGCGATTTCTGCGTCGTATCCCGAGGCGTCGCGGCTGGTGGCGATGGACGGCTTGGCGGCGTGCGGGCGACGGCAGGGTGCGCAGCTTTTGTTGAAAGTCCTCGACGAAACGAAGGCGTCGCAACGGTTGCGGGTGGCAGCGGCGGGCGCGATCGTGCAAATCGCAGGCGGAGACCCAGAACAAATCGCGAAGCAGAGCCTCGGCTGGGCGCAGGCGGCGCTGGGGCAAGACGATTGGCTGGTGCGAGAAACAGCGACGGCGATGCTGGGAGATTTGGAAACACCGGAAGCAGTGCCGCTTTTGTCGAAAGCACTGGCAGACCCGCAACTGTCGGTCCGAAAAATTGCGGCGGCGGCGCTGGGTCAAAAACGGGTGCGGTCGGCGCTGTTGGCGCTGCGGCAGTCGCTGGGAGACGCCGATCCAGACGTGCGACGAGCGGGGATGATGAGCATTTCGCGGGTGGCGGAACGGCTGCAAGCCCGAGGCGTGACGGCGCAAGACAGCGAGCTTTCGTTGCGTCTGCGACAACTGGCAGAGACAGGGAATCCCGAGGACCAACTGACGGCTTCAGGGGTGCTCTTGCAACTTGGGGATGCGTCGCTGCAAGACCGTCTGCGGGACGGCCTGCTCGCGCCAGACCCGATGCTGAGGAAGTTCGTGGTGGAAATCCTGCCTGCCGGGCACGACTTGCTGCGGAATGCTCTGTCCGATTCGGTGCTGTCGGTGCGGTTTGCTGCGGCACGGCGTTTGTCGGCGCACAAACCAGCGTTGGCGGTGCCGGTGCTGAGCGAAGTGCTGCAACAGGGCGGCGTGGACGGATTGATTGCGTATGGCTTGTTGAAAAAAGCGGGCGAAAAAGTCTCGCCGCCAGCGAGTTTTGCGGAATTGCTGAGCAAAGGAGACGTGCCGACGAGCTTGGCGGTATTGGACGTGGTGGCGGACTTGCCGGTGCCGGATGCGTTGCCGCTGTTGCAAAAAGCGCGGCTCGATTCGTCGGCGGCGGTGCGTCGGCGAGTGGGCGAGCTGAGTTTCGATTTCTACAAAGCAAGTCCGAGCGAGCCGCTGCTCATGGTGATGCTTGGGCTTCTGGCCGATCCTGACATGTCGGTGCGTACACGCATTTCCGCACTCCTTTCGCAAAGCAAAGAGGCGCAGGAAGAACCGACGATGGCGGCAGATTTGGCCACACCGGATGACATCGCCGCACAAGACGCAGGGGCGCAAAGTTCAGGCGTGTTGCGAATTGAGGCGGAAGAAAAAGTGCGTTTCCAAATCGACGACCAAGCCGCACAGACAATGGGAATGGGCGGAGCGACGGTGACGTTGCCGACAGGCAAACACAGGGTGCGACACGCGGGCGGGACACTGGAAATCCTGGTGTCCGGGGATGGGCCAGCGACAGTGAAAATCCCGATTGGTTTTGGCGACCAATTGGTGCTGGATGCAGTGGAAGCGGTGAATCGCCACGAAATGACGACGGCGCAGAAACTGCTCGACCGAGCGCGCGCGTTGCACTCGCGAAACCGGCTGAGCCGCGCGATGTTTGCGGAACTGACGATGCAGCAAGCACGGATTCACGAGGAAAACGGCGCACACCTGGAGGCGATGACGGAATACGAGACGTTGGCGAAACTGCCGGAGCGAAAGCCGGAACACACGACGGCGGCGCTCGGAGCTTCGTCGCGGCTTCAGCCGTATCTGGGGCAGCTTGTCGTCAGCAAAGAGGTCGATGGAGTGTGTACAACCGTCACACAGTGGGTACGGCCCGGCGAACACATGATTGACCAAGACCGGGTCGTGCGGGTGCGAGCGGGAGGCCGTGCGCAAATCCAACTTTGCAAAAACGCCGCAAACGAACCTTAGACACAGCCGGGATCTCCAGGGAAGAATAGGCGCAGAGCAAGGAAAAACACGATGTGGCGCTTCCCGGCATTTTTTGCAGTGCTTTGCCTGTTGCAACTGTTCTCGGTCGGCTCTGCGGTGGCGCAAACAGAGCTGCCAGCACTGCGCGGGCTTGTGGGAGACCGCAAATTCTCGGCGCTTCTGGATCAAGGGCAAAAGGCGCTTGCGCGCAACGAGCCCGGACCGGCAATCGCGGCGCTGGAGGATGTGTATCGGTACCTGCCGCGCCCCGCGCTGCTGGTGTTGCTGGGTCGGGCGGCGCTTTTGGAAAACCGTCCGCGCGCGGCGATGGATCTGTACCGTCGGTACATCGAACAGATGGGCGACGAGGCAGAAACCGAAGTCAAGGCAGAGTTTGCCCAACTTGTGCAGCAACCATTGGAGGTGGGCGCGGATTTGACCATCGTCGGAATCGCGGGGGCGTTTGCGACGGTGGATGGCCGCTTGGTGGGCCAACTTCCGCTCGGCACGCCGGTGCAGCTTGCGAAAGGCAAACACCAGGTGGTGCTGACGAAAGACAACCGCAAAGTCGAAGGCACCGTGACCCTTGTGCCCAGGCGGGCTGCGGAAATGCGTTTCACGCTGAGGCCACCGCTGGCCGTCACGACACTGACGCCGGGCGTGTTGCTACACATTGAACCCCCGACGATAGAACCGACGCTGTTGACGGCGCTGCGCAAGTCGGTCAGCGAGGCTGTCGGACGGCAGCGCGCGGTTCTGGTTTCCCCGGACGTGCAGCTTGCGGCGATGTCCAAAAAGCGCGAATTGGCGGCCTGTCTGGATCAACCTTCGTGCCAGGAAAAATTGGCCCTGGATGTCGAGGCCCGATACGTGCTGCGTCTGACGGTCCAAACGGGTTCTCAGGCGGTCCCTGGGGCGGAGCCGCAACCGGATGGTGCACAAAAAAACGTCACCGCATACCGCTACACGGCTACGGTTCTTGATGTCGATGTCGGAGCGATGGCAGCGTCGGCAACCGACAGTTGTTTGGGCCCACAATGCACCAAGCTCGCGACGCGCGTCGGTGAGATGACCGCAGAGCTTCTGCGCACTGCCGAGAGCAAGCCGCGAGGCACGATCATCGTCAACAGCATTCCGCCAGCCGCGACAGTCAAGCTGAACGACCGCACGATCGGCGCGACCCCTGTGCGACGCGATGTCTTCATCGGCTCCTATGACATGACCCTGAGCCTACCTGGCTACCTCCCCACGACGCTGCCGGTTTTGATCGAAGACAATCGCGAAGCATCCATCACCCAACAACTTGCGCCGATTCCGGTTCGGAAAGTGTCGCGGGCGCTCCCGATACTGAAATGGACGACGCTCGCCGTCGGCTTGGCAGCGGTCGGTGGCGGTGTTGCGTTGCTCGCGCTCGACGGAAAAGAAGCAACGTGCGGAGCGGGTCAATTGCCGCCCTGTGTGTTCAGCGGAAAACCTGGCGGCGCGGTTCTTTTGTCCGTCGGCCTGCTGTCTTTGACAGGTTCCGCGCTGCTCTTCCGTTGGGATCGCTAGGAAACTCTACTCTCGTCAGGAGTCCGACGGTTTTGTAGCATGTTGCACATGAAACCGGTCGTGCTGATTGTCCTGGATGGCCTCGGCCACAGGGAAAGTGCCGAAGACAATGCGGTGTCGCAGGCTCGAAAAACGACGTGGCCGCACTTGTTTTCGCAGTATCCACATACGCTTTTGCATTGTTCGGGCCTCGCGGTTGGCCTACCCGACGGACAAATGGGCAATTCCGAGGTCGGACACACGATTTTGGGCGGAGGCCGCATCGTGTACCAGGATTTGGTTCGCATCAGCAAGTCGATCTCCGACGGTGATTTCTTTGAAAACCCAGAACTTGTTGCGGCAGTGGAAGCAGTCAAACGGACCGGCGGCGTGCTGCATTTGCTCGGGTTGACTTCGCCAGGCGGGATTCACTCGTCGCTGGAACACGGATATGCGCTGTGCGAATTGGCAAAGCGTCGCGGTCTTTCGCGGGTCGCGTGGCATGCGTTTTTGGACGGACGAGACACGCCGCCTCAATCGGCTGTGGGTTTCGTCGAGCAAGTCGAAACGCGGCTGCGCGACATCGGCGTGGGTCGGCTGGCGTCGCTGTGTGGCCGTTTCTATTCGATGGATCGAGACAATCGGTGGGAACGGCTCGCGCTCGGCTATTTTTTGCTGACGAGAGGCGAGGGACAAAAAGAAACCGCGTCGAACGGGGCAAAAGCGGCGCTGTTGTCGGCCTATGCCCGAGGCGAAACCGACGAGTTCATCAAACCCATTGTTTTGACCGAGGACGGCCATCCGATAGCGACCATTTCCGACGGCGATGCGGTCGTATTTTGGAACTTCCGAGCCGACCGGGCCCGCCAAATGAGCCGCGCGCTCACTCAACCTTCGTTCGACGCTTTCGACCGAGGCAAACAAGCCGCGCTCGCTCGGTACGTTTGCATGACCCAATACGATGCGAAATTGGGCTTGCCCATCGCGTTTCCGCCGCAGTCTTTGCGCAACAACTTGGGCGAATACCTAGCAAACTTGGGGCATGCGCAGTTTCGGATTGCCGAGACGGAAAAATACGCGCACGTCACGTTTTTCTTCAACGGCGGCGTCGAAACGCCTTACCCCGGTGAAGACAGGCAGCTTCTTCCGTCGCGCCGTGACATCGCCACGTACGATTTGGCCCCCGCCATGAGCGCCGTCGAAGTCACCGACGGAACTGTCGCTGCGCTTTTGCAAAGGAAATACGGTTTTGTCCTTGTCAACTTTGCGAATCCCGACATGGTGGGACACACGGGCATCTTGTCTGCGGCAATCCAGGCCGTCGAGACCATGGACGAATGCCTCGGGCGAATTTGCGAGGCTGCGAGGCAGGTCGGAGCGGCGGTGCTCATCACCGCAGATCATGGCAATTGCGAACAAATGCTCGATCCACTGACGGGACAACCTCACACCGCTCACACCACGAATCCGGTTCCGTTTGTCGTCGTCGATGATGCGCTTTGCGGAAAGACGCTGCGAGAAGGCGGTCTCGCCGACGTTGCACCGACGGTGCTCGATATCATGGGCCTGCCCAAACCCAACGAAATGACGGGGCGATCGCTGCTGTGCGAAAAGGAGCAAACATGAAACGAAAACTGGGTCGCAGTGTTTTGGCCGTCGCAGCCGGTTGCGCGGTCGCCATCGCCGCAGGTTGCGCAGCGTCGGCAGCATGGAGTGCGAAAAACAACTACATCAACGGAATTGTCCAGCAACACGAATACCGCCAGCCGTGCATTTACGTCTGGCCCGCCGTCCAGGAAACCATCGCGAATTATTCGGGGGCCATCATCGCCAACACGTCGCCGCCTCCGTATTACCGCTTAGAGACAAACTGGGTTCCCGACGGGACCAGTTCCACCAAGCACTATGTCGCCGAGGCGTTGCCGAGCGGGCAAGACGGTTGTCGCATCGCCATCACCAAAAGCAGCGTGTGGAACGGGCGCGCGTCATCGGAACGAGACTTGTGGCTCGAATACCGCGTGCTTCAGCGGGTCGAGCCCGGAGTCGCTGCACAAATCGAATCGCAGGGCGAACGCCTCGGACAAGACGCCCGCGCCCGCTACGAAGCCGAACACCGAAAATAGCCCCTTCCCGCCCCGAAACCACCAAAGCCTCCGCACCATACGCGGCTTGCAGAGCGTCTGAAAGAGGCGATATTCTGTTGCCGCAATCGTCTGTGCGGACTTCGCTTTCGCCCTCCTGAGCACGGACCAAAGGAATCGGCTCTGTGTCCACCGTCGAGCTGCCCAAACCCGTGTCGGCCCAACCCACCTCGGAGTCTCCCGAACAGTGGGTGAACAAGACACTGTGTGGGACGTATTACCTGGAAGCACTGTTGGGAAGCGGCGGGATGGGGGCCGTGTTTCGAGCGCGTCACCTTCGCACCGGTGGGGCGTGCGCCGTCAAAATTCTCCATCGTCAACATCGCCCCGAAGACGAGGCGTTTCTCCGCTTCCAAACAGAGGCCCGCGTCGTCGCTGCGCTGAATCATCCCAACATCGCCAAAGTCTTCGATTTCGACCGAGACATCGACGCAGGCTTCCCCTTTTTGGTGATGGAACTCCTGAAAGGCGAGGACCTGCAAAGCCGCCTAGAAAAACGCCGACAGCTTCCCGAAAAGGAACGCCCCCTTCCTCTGTCCCAAGTCCTGGACCTGGCCAAACAGTGCTGTGCCGCACTCACCGAAGCAGAAAAACTCGGTGTCGTACACAGAGACATCAAACCCGGCAACATCTTCTTGGTTCCGGGGCAGGGGCCCGATGGGCGAGATTTGGTCAAACTCGTGGATTTTGGAATCGCCAAAATCCGGCGGACAGCCCCTCTTCAATTGAACGAACCAAACCCAAAAGAAAAACCAGCCGCCAGCGGCCTAACCCTCCTCTCCAAGACCAAAGAAGGGACGGTTCTCGGAACCCCCCTATACATGGCACCGGAGGCGGTTTTGGGGCAGACGTTGAAGATGGATGGGAGGATGGATCAATGGTCGTTGGGGGTGGTGCTGTATGAACTTCTGGCGGGGCGCCATCCCTTTGTTGCAGAGAACGAAACAGACACGACCGGCCTTCTGTTTTCTCGAATTTTGTATGAGGAACCGCTCCTTCTGGCCAAACTGAGACCGGATCTGCCACCGCATGTGTTGGCGGCGATTTCGCGCGCAATGAACAAGAAGGCAGACGATCGTTTTGCGTCGATGTCTGACTTTGCCCGCATGCTGATGGGGGAGCAACAAAAGGGGACTCCCAAAGTCCGGTTCTGGACGATCGCTGCTCTTGGGAGTGCGGTCGCCGCTCTGCTTGTCGGAGCCATTTTTGGGGGTGTGCGTGTTCTGCCCAAAAAAGCGCAGCCCTCGATAGGAACACCCTCCCCTGCTGCTCTGTTGGATTTGGCAGAGTCCCCAACGACACCCGACCTCTCGGTTTTTGGGGTTCCGGATCTCAAGACACAGGATTTGGCCGAGCCGCGCACCGTTTTCGATCTGTCCATCGTGGACAAACCGACCACACAGACTGCCTTGCCGATGGGAATCGTGCAAAAGAAACCGAAGTTTCCTAAGGCAGGGAAAACGCAAAAACCGGGGCCGCAAGATCAGAAAACGCAAAAGGAACCACCGGTCGATGAAAATCTGTTCAATCCAGAGTAGGAGTACGTAAAAATGCGATCACCGTGGCTTTGGGGAGGCGGTCTGTGGGTGTGCCTTTGTGGGACCCCTATCGCAAAGGGGGCCGCGCAGGCCGAGCCCGCAACCTGTGACAACCTCCAGGACCCCAAACTCCTCCGCAAGATCGGCGGAGACGAGTACCAAAACACCAAAAAGCCACTTTCAGCGCGTCTTTTGGCCGCAGAACAGTGCCTGCAAAAATCGCTCGGACAGTGTGGCGAGGACGCGGATTGTTACAACCTGACCCACTTTGGTTTGGCATGCGTGAACGAGGACCAATACCGTCTGCTAGAGAAAGACAAACCGCGCGCCGACGCTGAACAGAAACTGCTGGCGGCGCTCAATGCGTATGAGCGGTACATCAGCCAACGGGCGAAAAACCCGAACCTGGCGACGGAACTTTCGCCTGTGACGCCAAGGCCGCTCGCTCCTACCGAGCTTGCATGCCCGCCGCGCAGTGAAACGCCGACGAATTTGGCCGTGGCCGGGCGAGCCCGTTTGGCGGCACTCGTGCGCGCAACACACGGGCGTTTGATTTTGCAGTTTCCGACACAAGCCCTGTCTTTTCGTCTGAACAACCAACCGTTTGTGATTGTGAAGCGGCCCGAGCGACCCCTTCCGGTGTGGCTGCCCCAAGGCGAATATCCCATCAGTTGGAACAACGATTCGGAGCACACCCTCGTGAAACTTCGAGCGGGCGAAACCGTTGCGGTGTTCCTGGGACCCCAGCCGAAACCAGCCGAACCACCCGCAGCAGTATCGGTGCCCCCCGTTGAGACACTTGCGCAAGCCCAACCTCCTGCTCTGCCAAGCGAACCCGGACCGTCACCTTCTGGACGAGCCTATTTTGCTGCCGGAGGAACGCTCCTGGCCGTCGGTGCAGCGGCGACTGGCCTTGGGGTTTCGGGCCTGGTGCTCGATGGTCGATGCCACGATGCCGCCTGCCAGCAGGTGTACGACGGGAAAACCTTTGGCGCGGCGCTGCTTGGCATCGGAGTCGCCGCAGTGGGCATCGGTGTTTCGATGTTGGCGGTCGGCGCGTGGAAAACACGCAAAGTCGAACGCAAGCGCCCCGTCGCAAGCCTCGTGGCTGACACGCAAACCGTCGGTGTTTCGGTTTTAGAGCATTTTTGAGGCTTTTTTGCTGAATTTCTAGAAAGGCTATCGCGATGCGCGTTCCTCATGCTTTGTTGTTCTCCTTCAGTATCGGGACAGTCGTATTCTTCGTCGATTGCTTGATTCCTCTTCGTGAATCGAAATGCCCAGAAGAACGAAGCTGTGATCCTGGATGGTGGTGCAACGAAGCGACAAAGCAGTGCGAACGAGCAGATGGTGGTGGACCGCCCGAGACAGATTCTTTGCCGCCTGAATGCTCAACCGAAAAACCTTGTGCAGATAACAAAGTCTGCAAAAATGGAATCTGTACAGCTTGCGAGTACCACGACGAATGCCCCTCTCTTGTATGCCAATCAAATGACACAGATCAGACCAAAGCGCGTTGTCTTGGTGCAGACAAGATATACGTTGTCGATGCTCACGCAAATTGCACAGACGCAGACGGTTCAGCGAAAAAGCCATATTGTTCTTTACAAACTGCGTTGTCGCAACCGGCCAGGGATGCCATTCGCCTGATTGGTGGAACACCTGATCATGTCTATCAAGGTCCCTTTGATTTCAGCAGTTCTGCGGCAAATCCCTATCGAACGATTCGTATTTACGGCGCAGGCCCTAAAAATGATGCGACGAATCGCCCGATCTTGACCGTAAATGGGACCGAGACCGTCGTTTCGATAGGGCCTTCCCAAGGGAAAACCACTGTTTTGCTGGATGGTGTCACCGTGCATTCTGCGACAAGAGGTTTGGATTGCACCTTGTCAGGAACCGCACAAACTCCTGACATCGAAATTCGGCGGAGCACGTTCAAGAATCTATCGATTTTTGGTTTGCGCTCGAATCAATGCAAAATCACGATCTCACAGAGTGTGTTCTCAGATTTGGATAACTCCGTGATCTCCATTGATTATGGAAGTTTCTCGATGACAAATTCTTTTTTGTTCAACAACGGCGCAAGTGATACCAAAATCCGTTCACCGATTTCCTTTTATTCGACTTCCATCACCTTTGCCAACAACACGTTGGTCGGAAATCGTGGAATGAACACAGGCCGAGACGACCAGCGCGCAGTGAATTGCTACAACACGACCGGTGTTTTCAAAGCAAGCCTCGCCTGGCCGCCCACCAACGACCTGACCACACCGCAGTTTTCGGCCAACTGTGTGCTCGACCAAGTGGTGATTCACCCGACTGTGGTGTCTCCGCCGACGGGAACGATCGCAGCGACGCCTTCGTTTGTGCAAAGGCATGGGATTCCCTATGCGCTGGCCGACGACCAAGCCAACCAGCAGTGCTGCATCGACCAAGTGGACCAAAACCATTCACCGCTCGATTACTTCGGCACGCCGCGCCCGCAAGGCCCGAAGGCAGACATTGGCGCACACGAAGTCCCAAAAGCCCCCTGATTCCCCACGAACGCGCATTCGACCGCAGAAAAAAGTTGCGTTCCTCTCGGAAACATTCTGAAAATCCGAGCATGATCTACCGTCTGAAAAACCCTCGCCCCGCATCGCTTTGCCTTCTCCCCCTGTGCCTCTCGCTGGTCAGCCTCTTCCTATCGACCAAAGCACACGCCAAACCAACTGTTTATGTTCTCTATCATTTCAAGAATGAAATCTCGGATGCACAGAAACTTTCCACCGATCTTTTTGAACTCGAAGGCGCTATCGGGAAGAAATTTGGCTTGGAGCAGGCCATCGTTTCCTGGCACGGACCTCGAAGTAAACATAAATCGCCTGGAACCACTCCATTGTTGTCAAAATGCGATTATTACAACACCATCATACTTGATGAAACAAATAATACAAACCTGGCCACGAGTTTGCAAGGATACATTGAGAAATTCAAAACAGCAACATACACAGAAACCAAGTGTTTTAGAGAAAAAGACTCGAACGCCATCAATTCGACGTTTGACGAAAGTGCTATCTGGGTCCTGTTTCTGATCAACAACGCAGTAAACCAAGCCCCGCAGAAATCTACGGCCAAGCTGATTGTATGCGATGGGGGGAAACTGACGACAGATTCAGGCAAGGCGTGTGTATTCATAGACGATCTATCCAAAGAAAATGAGTTGAGTACATTGGCGAGTCGCATTTCTAGCATCGGCAATCGCGCTTGTTTCTCTGCGTTTCCCGGTGCAAAGGAGGTGGTTCCGGCGTGGTCGCCGAAATATCGCACGCGGTGGGTGAACTTGGGAGTCGGTATCGCGGGACTCACGGCTGGGACGGTTCTGCTGGGCCTGGGCATACACAATGCGGGGTACAATCCGTGTGTTGCGGCTGTTTCCCGATTGCCCGGCTACGATTGTATGGGGTCTGAAGGCTCACCGATTGTGCCAACATTGTTGCGCACCTTTGGCTGGCTCGGCATTGCGAGTGCCGGGGTTGCTGCTGGGACTACCTTCTGTTTTTGGTGCAAATAGAAAGGGGTAATGACGATGAATCGGTTTGTTTTTGGGGCATTTGGGGTGGTTTTTCTGTTGGGTTGTCCTGGGACTCAAACGTCGCTGGATTGTTCTTCTGACCC
>Ga0272412_1000106_pt1 | contig 18422 bp, 29 predicted proteins | sample WWTPWeurt_MetaT_FD_193540 | JGI IMG/M metagenome (GOLD analysis project Ga0272412, IMG submission 193540) | Metatranscriptome of activated sludge microbial communities from WWTP in Nijmegen, Gelderland, Netherland - WWTP Weurt (Metagenome... | ecosystem: Engineered > WWTP > Aerobic digester >...
CCTCGGTGTGAATCAGTCACCGGCCCCGGGGCCGCCCGGGTCGGGGAAAACCGCGAGCCTCAGCTCTTGGGAGCGTCCCCGGCGGCGGGCTTCGACTCGGCAGCCGTCGTCGCCGACTCGGTCGGAGCGCTCGCCGGAAGGTCGACGAATTCGATGATGGCGCTCTGGCTGGCGTCGCCGCGGCGGGCGAAAGGCAGCTTCACGATGCGCGTGTAACCACCGGGACGATCCTTGAACACCGGCGCGATCTTCTCGAAGAGCAGATGCACGACATCCTCGCTGTCGCGCCACTTCAGCCGCTCGGCCTTCGAGCGGAAGAGGGAGCGCGGGTGCTGGTGCAGGCGGGCGGCGACCAACCGGCGGCAGTGGACGTTTTCGGCGAGGCGCGCGGCCTTCGTCTTGTCGTCCGCGCTGGCGGCGGCGGCCACGGCGGCGTTGCCGCGCTTGCCCAGGGTGACCAGGCGTTCGGCAACCGGCTGGAGAGCCTTGGCCTTCGCCAGGGTGGTGGTGATGCGGCGGTGCTTGATGAGACTGTTGACGAGGTTCGCGAGCATCATGTTCCGATGCTCGAACGTCCGTCCCAGCTTCGCGGTTCGTTTGAGGTGTCGCATGGGCTAGGCCTTGAGGGGCTCCTCCTTCGGCGCTTGCTCGAAGAGGGCGGGATCGATGTTCATGCCGAGGGACAAACCCAGGGCGGTCAGCTTGTCCTTGATCTCGTTGAGCGACTTCTTGCCGAAGTTCCGGTACTTCAGCATCTCGCTCTCCGTCTTCATCGCCAGCTGACCGACCGTGGTGATGTTGGCGTTGTTGAGGCAGTTCGCGGCGCGAACCGAAAGCTCGATCTCGTTCACCGACATCGCGAGGAGCTTGCGGAACTTCTCCCGCTCGTCGTCCTCGCGGCCCTTCTCCTCCTCGAACTGCACCGCGTTCTCGTCGTAGCTGTAGAACGGCTCCAGATGCTTCTTGAGGATGGCGCTCGACTGCACCAGCGCGTCCTGCGGCGTGATCCGGCCATCCGTCCAGATCTCGACGATCAACTTGTCGTAGTCGGTCTTCTGACCCACGCGCGCCGGCTCCACCGCGTAACGGACGCGGAGGACCGGGGAGAAGATCGAGTCGATGGCGATCACGCCGATCGGCTGGTCGACGATCTTGTTCTCGTCGGCGGGGCAGAACCCGCGGCCCACCTTCACCGTCAGCTCCATCTCGAGCTTCTTCTTCTTGTCGAGGGTGCAGATGAGCTGCTTGGGGTTGACGATCTCGAGCTTGTCGTTGACCTCGATGTCGGAGGCCGTGACCGCACCGTCCTTGTTGACGGAGAGCCGCAGCTGCTGGGGCTCGCGGTTGAAGTGGCGAAACTTCACCTTCTTGAGGTTCAGGACGATCTCGGTGACGTCCTCGACCACCCCTTCGATGGTCGTGAACTCGTGCATCGCGCCCTCGACCTTGAACGAGGTGATCGCCGCCCCCTCGAGGGACGACAGAAGCACGCGGCGCAGGCTGTTGCCGATCGTATAGCCATAGCCGGTCTCGAACGGCTCGGCGGTGAAGCGGGCGTACGTGTCGGTGGCGGTTGCGTCATCCTTGACCAACCGCTTGGGCATCTCAAAACGACCTAGTCTGACTGGCATTTTTTCCTCCTGGCAAATGTAACCTGCCCGCCCGAGCCCTCCCGAGGCCCCGGCTGGCCGTGTATTCGCCATGGGACGGCCGACCCCGGCCATCCCTCGGTTCTTCGGTTATCGGGAGTAGAATTCGACCACCGCCTGCTCGTTGGCCAGCGGCTGGATGTCCTGCCGGGTCGGCATCCGCATGACCGTGCCCTTGAGAGCGTCCTTGGTCAGGTTAAGCCAGTCGGGAACCGGCCGGCTGACCGACAGCTCGAGCCCGCGGGCGGCCAGCTGCCGCGAGGCGGCATGGTTCCGGACCTCCACCACATCGTTCACCTTCACGGCGAACGAGGGGACATCCACCTTGCGCCCGTTCACCCGCATGTGGCCATGGGCGATCATCTGGCGGGCGGCGGAGCGGGTGCTGCCGAAACCGAGCGAGAACACGATGCTGTCGAGGCGCGTCTCGAGGATCTGCAACATCTGCTCGCCGGTGACCCCGCGGCGGCGGAGAGCGGTCTCGTAGACCCGGCGGAACTGCCGTTCCTGGAGGCCGTAGTAATACCGGAGCTTCTGCTTCTCCAGCAGTCCGAGGGCGTAGTCGGTCACCTTGCGGCGCGACTTGGGGCCGTGCTGGCCCGGAGGGTAGTTGCGTTTCTCGAGGGACTTCGAGTAACCGAAGATGGGGACCCCGAGGCGGCGGCTGATCCGCACGCGCGGGCCGGTGTAGCGTGCCATGAGCGTTTTCTCCTGCGGAAAGTGGTGGTTCTAGACGCGGCGCTTCTTGCGGGGACGGCAGCCGTTATGCGGGATCGGCGTCTCGTCCCGGATCGCGCTGATCTCGAGGCCGATGCCCTGGAGGGCGCGGATGGCCGATTCGCGGCCGGAACCGGGTCCCTTGACCCGGACCTCGATCTCCTTGAGTCCGTGGGCCATCGCCTGACGGGCGGCGTCCTGAGCGACCTGCTGGGCGGCGAACGCCGTGCTCTTGCGCGAGCCCTTGAACCCAACACGCCCGGCGCAGGACCAGCCGATCACGTTCCCCTGCATATCGGTGATCGAAACCGCCGTGTTGTTGAAGGTCGCCAGGATGTGGGCCACCCCGACAACGATGTTCTTGGCGCCCTTGGCCTTGATGATTTTCTTGGGGCCGGAGTCGGCACCCAGGAGTTCGGCGGCGGTCGGGGCGGAACCGGCCACAGGGCCGGCAGCCGCTTCGGCGGCGGGAGCGGGAGCACCGGCAGCAGCCGGCGCCGCACCAGCGGCGGGAGCGGCACCTTCGGCAGGTGCGGCCTTCTTGGCCTTGGCGGCCTTGGGTTCGCCGGAGCCGGACTTCGCCGGTTTCGCCGGCGCGGGTGCCGGGGCGGAGCCCTCGGGTGCCGGGTTTTGGGTCTTCTCGTCTGCCATGGCGGGAATCTGGGATTAGTGGATGCCGGTCTTCGCGTTGGGATTCCGCTGGACGCCGACCGTCTTGCGGGGGCCCTTGCGCGTGCGGGCGTTGGTCTGGGTGCGCTGTCCGCGGACCGGAAGGCCCCGGAGGTGGCGGACACCGCGGTAGCACTTGATCGCCTGAAGGCGCTTCAGGTTGAGACCGATCTCGCGCCGGAGGTCGCCCTCGATCACGTACTTCCCGTCCTGGATCGCGTGAACGATCTGGGAGAGCTGTTGCTCGGTGAGGTCCTTCGCCCGGAGACCGAGGGGGATGTTGGCCCGTTCGAGCACCTCGAGGGCGTTCTTGGGGCCGATGCCGTAGATATAGCGGAGCGCGATTTCGATGCGCTTCTCGCCGGGGATTTCAACACCGATGATGCGTGGCATGGCAGGGGATCAGCCTTGGCGCTGCTTGTGGCGGGGGTTGGAGCAAATGACGCGGATCACGCCTTTCCGGCGGACCACTTTGCAGTTCTCACACAGTTTTTTCACCGAAGCCCGGACTTTCATGGCAAATCACAACTCGCAAATCAGTTCTGTCGACTCGTAATGCAACCCCGCGACAGGTCGTAGGGCGACATCTCCACCACGACCCGATCGCCCGGGACCATGCGTTCGGCTTCCGCCCGCATCTTCCCAGGTACATGGGCAAGGACCCGGTGACCGTTCGGCAGGGCCACCCGAAACAGCGCTTTCGGCAGCACTTCCGACACCGTACCCTCGACCCTTATGGCGTCCTCTCGGGACACGTCAAAATCTCGGGCTCACCGGCGGTCACCAATACCGTGTGCTCGAAATGGGCGGAGAGCTTGCCATCCGCCGTGACCACCGTCCAGCCGTCATTCAGCACCCTCACCTCGGGGCGACCCGCGTTCACCATCGGCTCGATGGCGATCGTCATCCCCGCATGCAGCCGCGGGGACTTCCCCCGGCCCTCCACAAAATTCGGTATCTGCGGGTCCTCATGGACACTCCGCCCGACGCCGTGTCCCACAAACTCGCGAACCACGGTGTAGCCTGCGGCCTCCACGCAGGTCTGGACCGCCCGCGAAATATCGGCCACCACGCCACCACCGCGGGCGGCGGCAATTCCCAGCCGCAGTGCCTCGCGCGTCACTTCCATCAACCGCTGCGCCGCCGGATCACAGCCCCCCACCGGAAAGGTGGCCGCCGTATCCCCGACGAAACCGCGATACAGCACACCGACGTCGAGGCTGACGATGTCGCCGAACTGGAGCCGTCTCGGACCGCCCATTCCGTGCACCACCTCCTCGTTCACCGATATGCACGTCTGCCGCGGAAAATCGCGATAACCGAGGAATGCGCTACGCGCTCCCCGGCGCCTGATCTCCTCACCGGCCAAGCGATCCAGATCGCCCGTTGTCAGGCCGGGGCGGACCAGTCCGCCAAGGTACTCCAGGACGCCATGCGCGATCCGGCTTGCCTCCCGGATGCCGTCGATCTCGGCCTGGCTCTTGATCAAGCCCATCCGGTTTCGCTTTTCCGCCTCCCCCGACCACTTCGGCTCCGACTTCGGCTCGCCAAGGGGAGGCTTCTTTCAATGAACCTTCGGCACCCGCCGGAATCAGAAACGGCCCCGGACCCGGCCCTTTTTCAGGAAACCGTCGTAGTGGCGCATCAGCAGGAACGACTCCAGCTGCCGCAGGGTATCGAGCAGGACGCCCACCGTGATCAGGATGCTCGTACCTCCGAAGAAGCTGGCCACCTCGAAGGGCACTTCCAGGACCCGGTACAGGATCACCGGGAAGATGGCGATGGCGGCGAGGAAGACCGCCCCGGCCAAGGTGATCCGGCTCATCGTCCAGTGGAGGAAATCGCTGGTCGCCTGGCCAGGACGCACACCGGGGATGTACCCACCGTACTTCTTCAGGTCATCGGCGATCTGGATCTCGTTGAAAATGGTCGCCACCCAGAAATAGGAGAAGAAGATGATCATCGTCGCCTCCATGGCCAGATAGGCGGGCTGACCATGCGAGATGAGCATCCCGAGGGACTTGAGGAAACCAAGCTGGTCGAACCGTCCCCCCAGCTTCATCAGCAGCTGCTCGGGGAACATGAGGATCGCCTGGGCGAAGATGATGGGCATGACGCCCGCCGCGTTGACCCGCAACGGCATGAAGGAGCTTCCGCCAGGGACCACCTTGCGGCCCACCGACCTCTGGGCGTATTGGACGGGGATTTTGCGTTGGGCCTGGGTTACCGCGATGACGGCCGCCACCACCGCCACCAGCAACAGGATGAGCGCCAGCGCGTGGAAGACGTTCTTGCCTCCGGGAGCGGTGGCCGCGTTCGCCGCCGTCACCGGCGGGAAGAACATGTAGTACAGGCCGTTGGCCGTCGCCGGCAGTCGGGCGAGAATGCCGATGGTGATCACCAGCGAAACCCCGTTGCCGATCCCGCGCTCCGTAATCTGCTCACCGAGCCAGACCAGCAACATCGTCGACGCCGTCAACAGGAGCACCGTCTGGATGCGGTACCACCAGAGGGGTTCCATGATCACGAGGTGACCGCGGAAATTCGAGAAGCCGGGAATGTTCTGCGGATTCTCCCAGCCGAGGGTCATCGCAAACCCCTGCCCGAGGCAGAGGATGATCGTGAGATACCGGCTGTATTGGACGATCTTGACGCGTCCTCCCTCCTCACGCGCCATCTTGCTCAGGCTCGGCACAACCGCCCCGAGCAGCTGGATGATGATGGTCGCGGAGATGTACGGCATGATCCCCAGCGCACCCAGCGCACACCGCTCCAGCGCGCCGCCGGTGAACAGGCTGTACATGCTCACCAGGGAGTTCGCCTCCGAACGTCCCCGCATCTCCTGAAGGAACGCAGTCAGGGCCCCGCCATCGAGGCCCGGGAGCGGGATCATGGCGATCACCCGGCACACCGCCAGGAGACCCAGGGTGAACAGGAGCCGCGACTTCAGCTCCGGAACCCGGAAGCAATTCGCCAGCGTGGAGAGGATCTTGGAGAACATGCCGGCCTCGATGGACTTCAGGCCTTGCCTTCGCGCGACTTGATGGCGACCACGTGGCACTCGCCACCGGCGGCTTCGATCTTCGCCTTCGCCGAGGCGCTAAACGCGTGCGCGTGGACCACCAGACGCCGGTCGATCGCGCCATCCCCGAGCACCTTCACCAGCACCCCGCGGCCGCGGAGCGCACCGGCCTCGCGAAGCGCCTTTTCGTCGACAACCGTATCCGCCGGAAACTCCGCGAGGGTGCCGACGTTGATCGGCAGGTACTCGACGCGATGCTCGGCGTTCTTGAAGCCCCGCTTCGGAATACGGCGGATGAGCGGCATCTGGCCGCCTTCGAATCCGACCCGCAGCGTGCCGCCGGCCCGCGCCGACTGGCCCTTGCCGCCGCGCCCGGACGTGCGTCCGAGACCGCTGGATTCACCGTGGCCGAGCCGCTTGGAGCGGGTCCGGGCCCCGGGCCGGTTCTGGAGGGAATGAAGTCGCATGGAGGGAATCAGTTGATGGCAGGAGCGGTCGCCTTCGGAGCGATCACGATGCCGCGGGCACGGAAGATCTCGTCCCGGGTGCGGAGCCGCACCAGGGCGCCAAGGGTCGCCTTCGCGACATTGGCAGCATTCTTCGAACCGAGCGATTTGCTCAGCACATTCCGGACACCGGCTGCGTCGAGCACGGCGCGAACGGTCTTGCCGGCGATGACCCCTGTACCTTCGGAGGCCGGACGGAGCAGGACCCGGGCGCCGTCGAACACCGAGGTGACCTCATGGGGGATCGTGGTGGTGGCCAGGGAGACAGGCACCATCGCCTGCCGGGCGGCGGCGCCGCCCTTCTTGATGGCTTCCGCCACCTCGCCGGCCTTCCCTAATCCGAGCCCCACGCGGCCCTTGCGGTCGCCGACGACCACCAGGGCGCTGAAGCTGAACCGCCGACCGCCCTTCACGACCTTGGCGGAGCGGTTGATGTAGATGACCTTCTCGGCCAGATCACTGCCCTCACCCGACGGGGCTTCCGACTGGCGGGGACGGCGTCCACGCTGGGGACGTCCACCGCCACCATGACCGCCGTAGCCGCCGCGGCCTTCCGAGGGGCGGGACTCGGCCGGACGGGTCTCAGCCGGACGGCTTTCGGCCGGACGACTTTCAACCGGGCGACTTTCGGGGGTTGCTGCTGCCTGTTCGGGATCTGCCATAGCCAGGGGGAGTGATCAGAATTGGAGACCGGCCTCGCGAGCGGCGTCGGCGAGGGCCTTGACCTTGCCGTGGTAGCGGGCGCCACTACGGTCGAAGACCACCTGCTTGACGCCGACGGCCAGAAGCGCCTGGGCGGCGGCGGCACCGATCTTCTTTGCGGAATCGACGTTGGCCTTGAACACCGCCTGACCGCGCACACCTTTGGCGCGGGTGGAGGTCGAGGCGAGCGTGGCACCGGCTCCATCGTCGATGAACTGCACGTAAATGTGCTGGCCGGTGAACTTGACGCTCATCCGGGGACGTTCGGCGCTGCCGACGACCTTTTTGCGGATCCGGAGGCGCCGGAGATGGGCGAGACGCTGTTTCGTTTGGATATTCATGCAACTGGGGGCGAAGGGTCCCGGACGGGGCCCGGCTCACCGGTTTACTGGACGGTCTTGCCCTCCTTGCGGCGGACCTGTTCGCCGACATACCGGACGCCCTTGCCCTTGTAGGGTTCGGGCGGGTAGAAGGCGCGGATCTCGGCGGCGACGCGGCCGACCACCTGACGATCGGGGCCTTCGATGCGGATCTTGGTGTTCTCCTCGACCGTCACCTTGATCTGGTCGGGGATGGGATAGCTGATCGGATGCGAATAGCCGAGGGTGAGCGCGAGGCTCTTCCCAGTCACGGCGGCCTTGAAGCCGACGCCTTGGATTTCCAGCTGCTTGCTGAAGCCGTCGAGGACCCCGCGCACCATGTTGTTGAGGATGGCGCGAGCCAGGCCGTGGAATGCCTTCGACTGGGCGGAATCGTCCGGGCGGGTCACCACGATCTTGTCACCCTGAACCTCGGCGCGGGTGCTGCCGGGGAGGGCGAACTCGAGGTGCCCCTTCGGGCCTTCGATCTTCACGTTCTGCTGGGCCACCGCGACCTTGACCTTGGCCGGGATGGGGACGGGCAGTTTGCCGATACGGGACATAGTGCGTGGATCTCGCGGTTTACCAGACGGAGCAGATCAGCTCGCCGCCGAGGTTGCGCCGTCGCGCCTCGCGGTCGGTGACCACCCCGGCGGAGGTGGAAAGGACGACGACCCCGAGTCCGCCGCGGACCTTGGGAATCGAATCGCAAGAGGCGTAGACGCGGCGGCCGGGCGAACTCAGCCGCCGGAGGCCCTCGATCACGCTCTTGCGGCCGGTGTACTTGAGCTTCAGCCGGAGGTTCTTCTTGGCCGCGCCCTCGACGGAGACGTCGGAGACATAGCCCTCGCGCAGGAGGACCTGGGCCAGGCTCTCCTTCATTCGCGAATACGGCACGAGCACATCCGGATGGAGGGCGCGCGCGGCGTTGCGGACGCGGCAGAGAAAGTCGGAAATGGGGTCGCTGAACATACGCTTACCAGCTCGCTTTGGTGACGCCGGGAATGAGTCCGGCGAGGGCCATCTCGCGGAAGGTGATGCGGGAGACACCGAACTTCCGGATGAAACCGCGACGACGTCCGCTCACCTTGCAGCGGTTCGTCAGCCGGATCGGGCTCGCGTCCTTCGGAAGTTTGGAGAGGGCCTCCCAGTCGCCCTTGGCCTTGAGTTCGGCGCGCTTGGCGGCGAACTTCGCCACCGTCGCGCGTTTGCGCTTGTCGCGCTCCTTCCAGGATTTCTTCGACATAGTCGTTCGGAGTCGGTCCGGTCTGGTCGAGTCGTTGGGCCGCCGGTCAGGTCAGCGTTCCGCGAAGGGCATCCCCATGCGCTTCAGGAGATCCCGCGCGTCGTCGTCGATGGCGGCCGACGTGACGATGGTGATGTCCATGCCCTGATGGCGCTTGATCTTGTCCAGGTCGATCTCGGGGAAGATCGTCTGATCGGCGATGCCGAGGGTGTAGTTGCCGCGACCGTCGAAATGACGGGGACTGAGCCCGCGGAAGTCACGGATGCGCGGCAGCGCGGTGGCGACCAGCCGGTCGAAGAACTCGTACATGCGGTCGCGGCGGAGGGTCACGCGGCAGCCGACGGACTGGCCCTTGCGGAGCTTGAAGTTGGCGACGCTCTTCTTGGCCTTGTTGATGACCGGCTTCTGGCCGGTGATCGCCGTCAGATCCTTGGCCGCGTCATCGACCGCCACCTTCTCCAGCGACGAATTGACGCCCATGTTGATGACGATCTTCTCCAGCTTCGGGATCTGGTGGACGTTCTGGTAGCGTCCGCTGGCGAGCAACGCGGGTTGAACCTCGCTGACGTACTTCTGGTAAAGACGGGAATTCATGGTGGGACTCGGGCTTGCTCGCGGGATCAGGCCTTGGCCGCGGTGCCCCGGCGGGCGGCGCGCTCGTCGTAACGGGCGGCGCCCATCACCTTCGAGAGATGCACGGAACCTTCGCGTTCGATGATCGCGCCCTGGGGCCGCTGCTGGGTGCGCTTGGTATGGCGTTTGACGATGCGGACCCCCTCGACGACGACGCGCTGGCCTTCGGGCAGGACGGCGAGGACCTTGCCGCGCTTGCCCTTCTCGGCGCCGGCAATGACGACCACTTCGTCGCCCTTCTTGACGTGAAATCGGGATGCCATGTTAGACGACCTCCGGCGCGAGCGAGATGATCTTCATGAACTTCTTGTCGCGCAGTTCGCGGGCGACCGGGCCGAAGATGCGGGTGCCGCGCGGGTTGTTTTCCTTGTCGATGATCACCACCGCGTTCGAATCGAAGCGGAGGTAGGAGCCGTCGTTGCGGCGGATGGCCTTGCGGGATCGGACCACCACGGCATTGCAGACTTCGCTCTTCTTGACGGTGCCGTCGGGGGCGGCCTCCTTGATGTGCACCTTGACGACGTCCCCGACGTGCGCGTAACGCTGGTTGCGACCGAGGACCCCGATGCACGCCGCGCGGCGGGCGCCGGTGTTGTCGGCGACATCAAAAATGGATCGGACCTGGAACATGTGGGTTCTTCCTTAGCTCGCCACCGGGGTGGCCTGTTCACGGGTCTTCTGCACCACCTCGACGAGCGTCCAGCGCTTGAGGCGGGACAGGGGACGCGTTTCGCGGATGCGGACCGTGTCACCCACTCCGGCCAGCTCCTGCTCGTCGTGCGCGTAGTGCTTGGAGTAGCGGGTGATGATCTTCTTGAAGCGGGGATGGGCGACGCGCCGTTCGACGCGAACGACGATCGTCTTGGTCATCTTGTCGGAGATGACCTCGCCGACGCGCTCCTTGCAGAGGCGCGGGGACTCGGAGGGTTGGGTCATACGGCGGCGGATTGGGATTGGCGACGCTGGGTCAGGGCGGTCTCGATACGGGCGAGGTCCCGGCGCAGGGTGCGCAGTCGGGCCGTCTTCTCGAGCTGGGCGCTGGCCTTCTGGAGGCGCAGGTTGAACAGCTCGCGGCGGATGTCGTTCCCGCGCGCGGCCAGCTCCTGGGGAGTCAGATCTTTGAGTTCCGAGAACTTCATGGCGTTACCAGTCGGGTCAGGCGAGGTGATGCCGGGATACGAAGCGGGTGCGGATCGGGAGCTTGTTGGCCGCCAGTCGCATGGCCTCCCGGGCGAGAGCCTCGGGAACGCCGTCCACTTCGATCAGGATGGTGGCGGGCTTGATGACCGCGACCCAGGATTCCACGCCGCCCTTGCCGGTGCCCATTCGCACCTCGAGCGGCTTCTTGGTGAAGGACTTGTCCGGAAAGATGCGAATCCACATCTTGCCGCGCCGCTTCATGTGGCGGGCGACCGCCACGCGGGCGGCCTCGATCTGCTTGGTGTCCATCCAGCAGCGCTCCAGCGCCTGGAGGCCGTATTCGCCGAACGCGACCGTGTTGCAGCGCGTCGCGTCGCCGGCACGGCAGCCGCGCTGCATCTTCCGGTACTTCACCCGGGCGGGCATCATCGCCATAAAATCAGTTTCTCCTGGGGCTCGGGTTGGAGTGGATCAGCTGCGAACAGGGCTGCCGGCCGGGACCGAGGCCCCGGGGGCGGCACCGGGACGCGCCTGCTTTTCGGGCTTCCGCTCGCCGCGGCACACCCAGCACTTGACGCCGAGTTTGCCGTAGACGGTCTTCGCCTCGGCGAAGCCGTAGTCGATGTTGGCGCGGAGGGTGTGGAGGGGCACCCGACCCTGATGATAGGTCTCGACCCGGGCCAGTTCGGCGCCACCCAGGCGGCCGGCGCACCGGATCTTGATCCCCTCGGCGCCCATGTCCATGGCCATCTGGATGGCCTTCTTCATGGCGCGGCGGAAGGAGATCCGGCGCTCGAGCTGGAGCGCGACGTTCTCGGCCACGAGTTGGGCGTCGGTCTCCGGCTGCTTCACCTCCTGGATCTCGACGTAGACCTCCTTGCCGGTGAGCTTGCTCAGGTCCTCCTTGATCTTCTCGATCTCGGCGCCCTTGCGGCCGATGACCACGCCCGGGCGGGCGGTGAAGATCGTGATGCGGCAACGGCTCGCGGCGCGCTCGATGGCGATCCGCGGGACCGAGGCCCCATCCAAGCGGCGCTTCAGCAGGCGGCGGATGTCGGCATCCTCGACGAGGAGCTTGCCGAACTCGCGCTTGCCCGCGAACCACTTCGACTGCCAGTCCTTGGTGACGGCGACCCGAAGGCCGACCGGATTGGTTTTCTGACCCATACGCAGCTTATTCGTCGCTCAGAACGATGGTCACGTGGCAGCTCCGCTTCAGAATCGGACCGGCGGAACCACGGGCCTTGGGGATGAAACGTTTGACCGTCCGCGCGGTGCCGGTCAGCGCCGCCTTCACCCGGAGGCTCTCGGCCTTCAGGCTGTTGTTGTTTTCGGCGTTGGCGATGGCGGACTTGAGGGTCTTGTGGACCCAGAAGGCCGACTTGCGGGGAACCGATTCCAGGATGGCCTGCGCCTGCAGCGCGTTGAGCCCCTGGATCTGCCGGGTGACCTCGCGCATCTTCTGCGCGGACATCCGGATATTGCGGGTGACGGCTCGGACTTCCATGGCTACTTGGCCTCCGCCTTGGCGGTGTGGGCGCCGTGTTTCTTGAACGTGCGGGTGAGCGAGAACTCGCCGAGGCGGTGCCCGACCATGTTTTCCGTGACGAACACGGCGTTGAAGATCTTGCCGTTGTGCACCTGGACGGTGTGTCCGACAAACTCCGGCGTGATCATCGAGCGGCGCGACCAGGTCTTGAGCGGCTTCTTCTGCCCCGCGGTGTTCATCTTGCGCACCTTCTCGAGCAGGTGCAGGTCCACAAACGGGCCCTTGCGAATTGAGCGTCCCATGGCCGGATAGCGTGTAAGCGATTACTTCAGTTTGGGCGGACGTCCGTCACGACGCACCACGATGAACCGGTCGGACGGCTTGGTCTTCTTACGGGTCTTGAATCCCTTGGCGAGAATACCCCACGGCGACGTGACCTGCTGCCAGCCACCGCCGCCCTTCGACTTGCCCTGACCGCCACCGTTCGGGTGATCGACCGGGTTCCGGGCCATGCCGCGGGTGATCGGCCGCTTGCCGAGCCAGCGGGAACGCCCGGCCTTGCCAAGCAGGAGATTCTCGTGCTCGAGGTTGCCGACCTGACCGATGGTGGCGAGGCAGGCTTCGTTCACCCGGCGGATTTCACCGGAGGGCAGGCGGAGCAGCGCGAAACCCTCGTCGCGCGACATCAGCGTCGCCGAGCCGCCAGCGGCGCGAACGATCTGCGCGCCACGGCCGGGGACGATCTCCACTGCGTGCACGAACATGCCGACCGGGATGTTCTTGAGCGGGAGGCAATTGCCGACCTCCGGGGCCGCATCGGAGCCGTTGCGCAGTTTCTGCCCAACCTGGAGTCCGTTGGGAGCCAGGATGTACCGCTTCTCGCCATCGGCGTACTGCAGCAGGGCGATGCGCGCCGACCGGCACGGATCGTACTCGATCCCCACCACCGTCGCGTCCATGCCCATCTTGCGCCGCTTGAAGTCGACGAGGCGGATCTTCTGCTTGTGTCCGCCACCGATACCACGGGCCGTGACACGCCCGTGGACGTTGCGTCCGCCGGTCTTCTTCCGGATGACGACCAGGGACTTCTCCGGCTTCGACTTGGTGATCTCCGAGAAGGAGGCCACCGTGTAGAAGCGGCGGGAGGGGGTCAGGGGTCTGTAAGTCTTGACCGGCATAGGATCAGGTCAGCTGGATTTTGTCTCCGGCCTTGAGGGTGACGATCGCCTTCTTCCAGTTCGGATCACGGCCGGCGGCGGCGGTGTGCTGGCGGCGGAGCTTGCCGGCCACGTTCTGGGTGTTCACCTTCAGCACCTTCACCGAGAAGAGCTGTTCCACCGCATTCCGGATCTGGAGCTTGGTGGCGCGGCGGTCGGCGACCACCGTGTACTGGTTGAACTTGGCGGAGAGGATGGTGCCCTTCTCCGTCAGGCGGACCGTCTTGACGACGTCGTAAATGTTCATGCGGCCTCCTTCTTGGCGGCGAGGCGGGCTTCGAGCTTGCGGAAGGCCTCCTCGGTGAACACCAGCTTGTCGGGCCACAGCACCTGGTAGGTGCTGAGCTCCTCGCCGGTCGTCACGCGCACATCGGGCACGTTGCCCGAAGCGAGCATCAGGTTCTTGTCGGCGCTGCTGACAAACAGGACCGAGCCCCCCAGCACGCCGAGCGGCGCGATGGTCTTGAGGAAATCCTTGGTGCGATGGGAGCCGAGCTTCAGCTCATTGACCACGATCACATCCCCGGCCTTCAGGCGTTCGCTGACGGCCTTGCGGAGGGCGAGCTTGCGCACCCGGGTGTTGACCTTGATGGAGAAGTCGTGCGGGCGGGGACCGAAGACGACGCCGCCGCCGGGCCAGAGGGGGGACTGGAAGGAGCCGGCACGCGCCCGGCCGGTGCCCTTCTGCCGCCACGGCTTCTTGTTGGTGCCGGAGACCTCGCCCACCGTTTTGGCGGAGCGGGTTCCCTGCCGGCGGGCCGCGAGATGGGCCACGACGGTGTCCTTGACGGCCTGGGTGCCGCGGGCGTTGTCGATGACCTCGAAAGCCACCTCACGCTCGCCCACCCGGTTGCCCTGCAAATCGGAAATCTGGATGTTCACGCGGTCTCTCCGGTTTACTTCTTGGCTGCGACCTTCGGCCGCTTCTTCGACTCGCGGATGATGATGAACTCGCCGGCGGCGCCCGGGATCGCGCCCCGGATCAGCAGGACCTGGTCTTCCGCGAGGACCTTGACCACCTGCAGGTTCTGGACCGTGCGCCGCACCTGGCCCATGTGACCGGGCATCTTCATGCCGCGCATGACGGTGCCGGGGAACAGACGCTGACCGATGGCGCCGGAGCGCCGGTGCCAGCCCTTGGCGCCGTGGGTCATGTCGCCGCCACGGAAGTGGTGGCGCTTGACGACACCCTCGAAGCCGCGGCCCTTGGTCACCCCGATGGCGTCCACATAGTCGCCCTCGGCGAAGATGGTCACACCGACTTCGTCGCCCTCCTTCACGTCGAGGGAGAAATTCCGGAACTCGCGCAGTCGGCGCAGCGCCGGGACCTTCGCCCGGGTCAGGTGGCCGAGGACGGGCTTGGCCAGGCGACTCTCCTTCTGGGAGCCGAAGCCGAGCTGCACAGCATCGTAACCATCCGACGCCACCGTCTTCTTCTGCACGACGTAGTTCGGGCCCGCCTGGACGACGGTGACCGGAACGGCACGACCGTTCGGGTCGTACACGCGGGTCTGGCCCAGCTTTTTGCCGATAAGACCGATCATGGTGGCTAGATCTTGATGGTGATGTCGACGCCGGCCGGGAGGTTGAGCTTCTTCAGCTCGTCAACCGTCTTGGCCGTGGGTCCGATGATATCCAAGAGGCGCTTGTGAGTGCGCATCTCGAACGTCTCCTGCGACTTCTTGTCCACGTGGGGCGAGCGCCCGACCGTGTACCGTTCGATCTTGGTGGGCAGCGGGATCGGCCCGGCGACCCGGGCTCCGGAGCGCTTCACCGTCTCGACGATGTCCGCTACGGACTGGTCGATGATCCGGTGATCAAAGGCCTTTAGGCGGATGCGAATGCGTTGTCCAGACATGTTAAACCCTCCGTGTCAGCTACGGGCGGCCGGCTTGCTCTTGGCCGATTCCATGATTGTGGCGGCGACGCTGGCCGGCACGGGTTCGAAGTGAGATGGCTCCATCGAATAGGCCGCCCGGCCCTTCGACAGCGATCGGACCGCCGTGGCGTATCCGAACATCTCGGCCAGCGGGACATCGGCCCGCAGGATCGTCGCGTCACTTTTGTTGTCGATGGCCACGATCTTGCCGCGACGCCGGTTGAGATCCCCGAGGATATCACCCTGGTATTCGTCGGGAGTCGTGACCTCCACCTTCATGATCGGCTCGAGGATGATGCCATGGGCGGCGCGAACCGCCTCCTTGAGCGCGAAAATGCCGGCCATCTTGAACGCCAGCTCCGAAGAGTCCACCTCGTGGAAGCTGCCGTACACGATCGAAATCTTGACGTCCACCAGGGTATACCCGGCAACGACGCCCCCCTTCACCGCCTCCTCGATCCCATCGATGACCGCGGGGATATGCTCCTTGGGGATGATGCCGCCGACGATCTTGTTCTCGATGACGACGCCCTTGCCCCGTTCGTTCGGCTCGATGTCCACCTCGGCATGCCCGTACTGGCCGCGGCCGCCGCTCTGGCGGATGAACTTGCCCACGCCGTGCGCGGGCTTGGTGATCGTTTCCCGGTAGGCGATCTGCGGGGCGCCGGCGCTGGCCTCCACCTTGAACTCGCGCAGGAGTCGGTCCCGGATGATCTCCAAGTGGAGCTCGCCCATCCCGGCGATGATGAGCTGTCCGGTTTCCTCGTTGGTGAAGCAACGGAAGGTCGGATCCTCCTCCGCCAGCCGCTGGAGGCCCGTCGACATCTTGTCGCGGTCGGACTTGCTCTTCGGCTCCACGGCCATCGAGATGACCGGCTCGGGGAAGGTCGGCGGCTCGAGCAGGACCTCGCCGTCCTCGTCGCAGAGCGTGTCGCCGGTGGTGATATTGCGCAGGCCGACGAGGGCCGCGATGTCACCGGAATAAACGGACTCCACGTCCAACCGCTTGTCCGCCTGGATCATCATCACCCGGGACACGCGCTCGCGCTTGCGGGTCCGGGGATTGTAGATGGTGTCGCCCTTGCTCAGCTTGCCGCGATAGACGCGGAAGAAGACCAGCTTGCCGACGAACGGATCGGTCCAGAGCTTGAACGCCAGCGAGCAGAACTTGGCGCGGTCGTCGGGCAGGATCTCGACCTTCTCGCCCGAGTCACCGGGCAGATCCGCCTGCACCGGGAAGGTGTCGAGCGGGGACGGAAGGTAATCGATCACCGCATCGACCAGGGGCTGGACCCCCTTCTTCTTGAAGGCCGAACCACCGAGGACGGGGACGAACTTGATCTGGCAGGTGAGGCTCCGGATCGCGAGCTTGAGGACGTCGATCGGGATCGGCTGCTCGTTTAGGACGTACTCGGCGATCGAGTCATCGCGATCAGCGACGGCATTGACCAGCTCCTGGTAGGCCTCGTCGCGACGGGCCTGCAGTTCGGCCGGCACCTCCGTCACCTTGTAGCGAAGGCCCACCTCGTCGGTGTCATCGTAGATCACCGCCTTGTTGGAGATGATGTCGATGACGCCCTTGAGGCTGTCCTCCTTGCCGATCGGGAGCACCACCGGGTAGGCCGGGGCATGGAGCTTCTTCCGCATCTCGGCGACGGCGTTCTCGAAGTTCGCACCGATGCGGTCCATCTTGTTGACGAACGCGATGCGGGGAACCTGATACTTGGTCGCCTGGCGCCAGACCGTCTCGGACTGGGGCTGGACGCCGGCCACCCCGCAGAAGACCGCGACCGCGCCGTCGAGGACGCGCATTGAGCGCTCGACCTCGGCGGTGAAATCGACGTGACCCGGGGTGTCGATGATGTTGATGCGGTGGGCGACCCCCGGCTGCGTCTTGGCGATGCCGTCGTCCTTCTGGGTCCAGTAGCAGGTGGTGGCGGCCGACGTGATGGTGATGCCACGTTCGCGTTCCTGCTCCATCCAGTCGGTGACGGTATTGCCGTCATCGACATCGCCCATCTTGTGGATGAGGCCGGTGTAGAACAGGATGCGCTCGGTGGTGGTCGTCTTGCCGGCGTCGATGTGGGCCGCGATACCGATATTGCGCGTCCGCTCGAGCGGGTACTGCCGGTCGGGCGAGTTCAGCGCTTTGGTATCTTTGGCAACGGCGGTCATCGCAGGGTCGTTCGGAGGTGGAGACGGTTGGGCCTCGGCGGGTGGGGAAGGACGACCGGGTTACCAGCGGAAATGGGCGAAAGCCTTGTTGGCCTGCGCCATTTTGTGGACCTCGTCGCGCTTGCGGATGGCGTTACCCTGCCCCTGGTAGGCGTCCATGATTTCCGCCGCCAGAGCGTCCTGGAGGGGCACACCCTTGCGATTGTCGGCGAAGTCGACGATCCAGCGCACGGCGAGGGAGGCCTGCCGGTCGGGAGCGACTTCAAGGGGAACCTGATAGGTGGCACCGCCGACGCGGCGGGCCTTGACCTCGAGGCGGGGCTTGGCGTTGTCGACCGCCCGCTGGAGGATATCGAGGGGATTGGAGGCGGGGTTCTTTTCGATGATGCGATCGAAAGCCCCGTAGACGAGCCGCTGGGCCAGGCTCTTCTTGCCACGCTCCATCACCGTGTTCACCAGACGGGTCACGAGCGGGCTGTTAAACTTCGGGTCCGCATTCAGGGGACGCTTTTCGGCTCGGCGACGGCGCGACATAGGAAAGAACGGGAAAACGACGACTGAGGGGCGTGGTTGGGCTGGTCTTACTTGGCGGCGGGCTTGGCTTCCTTGGGACGCTTGACCCCGTACTTGGAACGGCTGACGCGGCGTTTCTCCACGCCCTGACAGTCGAGGGTGCCACGCACGATGTGGTAGCGGACGCCCGGAAGGTCCTTCACGCGGCCACCGCGAACGAGGACGATCGAGTGCTCCTGCAGGTTGTGGCCCTCGTCCGGGATATAGGCGATCACCTCGTACCCGTTGGTCAGGCGCACCTTGGCCACCTTCCGCATCGCCGAGTTCGGCTTCTTGGGCGTGCGGGTCATGACCTGCAGACAGACGCCACGTCGGAAGGGCGCGCCCTGGAGGGCCGGAGCCTTCGACTTATAGTTCAACTTCTGACGTCCTTTTCGGACTAGCTGGTTGATGGTCGGCATCGCGAGTCTCGCGTTGTCTGTCTGGAATTCCCTTCCGCCATAGAG
>Ga0272412_1000107_pt1 | contig 18393 bp, 32 predicted proteins | sample WWTPWeurt_MetaT_FD_193540 | JGI IMG/M metagenome (GOLD analysis project Ga0272412, IMG submission 193540) | Metatranscriptome of activated sludge microbial communities from WWTP in Nijmegen, Gelderland, Netherland - WWTP Weurt (Metagenome... | ecosystem: Engineered > WWTP > Aerobic digester >...
CTCTTCTGTTTATTCAGCTGTTTCTTCAGCTGCAGTTTCTTCAGCGCTTGCTGCTTCATTTTCAGTTGCAGGAGCCGCAGCTGTTGCTTTTGCCCTACCTCTTCTCACTTTTTTCTTGCCTGTAGCAGAAGCTGGTTTAGAGCTGTAAACTTCATTGAAGTCTACAAATTCGATTAGAGCGGTTTCAGCACCGTCACCTTTACGGAAGCCGGTTTTGATGATTCTTAGGTACCCTCCCGGACGGTCAGCTACTTTTGGGCCGATGGTGTCAAACAGTTCACTTACTGCATCGTTGTTTTGCAGGTAGGAAAAAACAGTACGGCGTGAATGCTGGGTATTGTCTTTGGATTTGGTAACCAATGGCTCTAATTGAACCCTTAGGTTTTTGGCTTTTGCCAAAGTTGTATTGATCCTTTTGTGCATGATCAATGCAATGCTAAGATTTTTGAAAAGGGCAACCCTGTGTCCGATTTTTCTACCAAGGTTGTTGGTTTTTACTCCGTGTCTCACTGTACAAAGATTGTTTGCATCACTTTTGGTTTCTGCTACTTGGCCTGAGCGAAAAAACCTGGGTTAATGCGGTTATTAATAAAATTAATCCTATTGGGCCAATGCGATTATTCTTCGTCCAATTTGTACTTGCTCAGGTCCATGCCAAAAGTAAGGCCTTTGGTCTGTAGCAATTCCTCGATTTCTACGAGCGACTTCTTACCGAAGTTTCTGAATTTCAACAACTCGTGGGTATCAAATTTAACCATTTCACCCAGGGTGTTGATTTTAGCAGCTTTCAGACAGTTGTAAGCCCTTACAGAAAGATCGAGATCTTCCAGTGAAGTTTTCAACAACTTGCGCATGTGGAGGATGTGCTCATCCACGATATTGTCTTCTCTGCTGGTAGCATCGTTGAAAGTAATGTTTTCATCTGTGATCAACATTAAATGTTGAATCATGATTCTTGACGCCTCTTTCAAAGCTTCTTCCGGATGAATGGTGCCATCGGTTTTGATGTCGATGGTCAATTTTTCGTAGTCAGTACGCTGTTCAACCCTGGTATTTTCAACCTTGTAAGCCACTTTTTTAATAGGCGTATAGATGGCATCAATTGGAATAACACCAATTGGAGCATCTTTAGGGAGATTGTCGTCTGCAGGTACATAACCGCGACCTTTGGTAACGGTCAACTCCAATTCCAAAGTAACAGAAGGCTCCATGGTGCACAGGTGCAGCTCGGGATTCATTACTTTAAAAATGTTGTTGTAGGTTTCGATATCGCCTGCCTTAAAAGTATCCTTACCTGAAATGGTAATGTAGATTTTTTCTTCAGCACTGGTATTGTCTAACATCACCGGTTTCAATCTGATTTGTTTCAGATTCAGTACGATGTCGACTGTATCTTCCACTACGCCTTTGATAGAAGCAAATTCATGATCTACCCCACCAATTCTGATCGCAGAAATAGCATAGCCTTCGAGGGATGACAAAAGAATCCTTCTAAGGGAGTTACCTATGGTCTGACCAAAGCCAGGCTCCAAGGGTTTGAATTCAAAGATGCCTTCAAAATCGTCTGCTTTTTGCAACCTAATTTTATCTGGCTTTTGAAAATTCAGGATACTCATGTTTTATGAAAGATTTAACGTGATTCAAAAAGTTGAAGCAACCCAGGCCGGAGAACCGGTGGGCTGCTTAAGTATTACTTGGAGTACAATTCCACGATCAATTGTTCATTGATCTTTTCAGGAATTCTTTCTCTTTCTGGGTAGTCGATAAACTTGCCTTCCATTCTTTCCGGATTCCATTCAACCCAGGCGAAACTTTTGGCATCGGTTTTTTTACCAACATTGTTTTTGATAAAATCAAGACCTCTTGATTTTCCTCTTACCGAGATCATATCACCTGGTTTAAGTAGGAAAGATGGGATGTTGGTCAATACACCGTTAACCAAAACGTGTTTGTGACCAACCAGCTGACGAGCAGCTTTTCTGGTAGGGGCAACACCCATTCTGAAAAGTGTGTTGTCCAATCTTGACTCAAGCAATTGGAGGAGGATTTCACCTGTTACTCCGTGTTTGCTGGTAGCTTTGTGGAACAAGTTACGGAACTGTCTTTCGAGCAGACCGTAGGTATATTTTGCTTTTTGTTTCTCCATTAGCTGAACAGCGTAGTCAGACATTTGCTTACGCTTTTTCGCCATGCCATGCTGACCAGGAGGGAATTTCCTTTTCTCATACGACTTATCATAACCGTAGATGGGTTCTCCGAAAGCCCTGGCTTTTTTGGTAGTTGGTCCAGTATATCTAGCCATTATCCTTTTTTATTTCTATTTTATTAAACTCTTCTTTTCTTTGGAGGCCTGCAACCATTGTGAGGGATTGGAGTTACATCCTTGATCCTTGTCACTTTGATACCGGCTGAATCGATAGCCCTGATGGCAGATTCTCTACCTGCACCTGGTCCTTTTACAAATACTTCTACGTGTTTCAAACCTGCATCCAAAGCTGTCTGTGCAGCAGTGGTAGCAGCCATTTGAGCGGCATAGGGTGTATTCTTTTTGGATCCTCTGAAACCTGCTTTACCAGCAGAACCCCAGGAAATAACTTGTCCCTGGTTGTTACAGATTGAAATAATAATGTTGTTGAAACTGGCCTGAATGTAAACCAACCCGTCTGCGGAGATGGCGACATTACGCTTTTTAACCTTTTTACCTTTTGCCATTACTTATTATTTAGTTGCTTTCTTCTTGTTCGCTACTGTTTTCTTCTTACCCTTACGCGTTCTAGCGTTGGTTTTGGTGCTTTGTCCCCTTACTGGCAAGCCCCTCCTGTGTCTCAAACCACGATAGGAAACAATGTCCATCAATCGTTTGATGTTAAGCTGAACCTCACTTCTCAATTCACCCTCCACTTTATAAGTATCCTGGATCATTTTAGAAATGAATTTTACGTTGTCATCAGTCCAGTCAGATACTTTGGTATCCTGGCTCACACCTGCCGCAGCAAGAATGTCAGCAGCTGTACTTCTACCGATTCCGTAAATATAAGTAAGGCCTATGATGCCTCTCTTGTTTTTTGGTAAGTCAATTCCCGCAATACGTGCCATTGTACTATAATTTTAACCCTGACGTTGTTTAAACTTAGGATTCTTTTTATTGATGATGTAAATTTTTCCCTTCCTTCTCACGATCTTACAATCTTCAGATCGTTTTTTGACGGCAGCTCTTACTTTCATTGGTTTATTATTTCAGCTTATTTATACCTATATGTTATCCTTCCTCTTGACAAATCATACGGAGACATCTCCACAGATACTTTGTCGCCAGGTAAAATTCGGATGTAATTCATCCTCATTTTTCCCGATATCGTAGCTATGATGAGGTGCTCATTTTCCAAACGCACCCTAAACATTGCGTTGGATAGCGCCTCTTCTATGATTCCGTCTAGTTTTATCAGGTTTTTAGAACTCATTTTTTGAATTGGAGTGCAAATATCTAAAAATTTATCGATACATCTGTCAAAAAATCATTATTTTTTACAGAATTCTCTATAAATGAATGATCTGAGAGTATATCAGCCTTCCCTTTCCGGATGGCAATGTTGTGTTCGTAATGGGCAGATGGGGTCTTGTCAAAGCTGGTAATTGTCCAACCATCCTTGCTCTGAGATACCTTTTTGGTCCCCAGATTGACCATCGGTTCAATAGCAATCACCAAACCTTCCTTCAATAAAACGCCCTGGCCTCGTTTGCCAAAGTTACTTACCTCAGGTGCTTCGTGCAGATTCCTACCCAAGCCATGACCTACCAACTCTCGTACAACTCCAAACCTGTGTTTGACTTCGGCGTGGTTCTGAATGGCAAAACCAATGTCCCCTACCCTTTTTCCAGCACTTGCTTCCGCAATGCCCAGATAAAGAGATTCTTTGGTGACCTGGCAAAGTTTGATCACGGCTGAATTCGCATCCTTACCAATAAAGGTATAGGCTACATCGCCGTAAAACCCATTCTTCACTACTCCGCAGTCGACGGAAATGATATCGGTACTTTCAAATGGCCTGTCGTTTGGCAGACCATGCACAACCTGTTCGTTAACAGATATACACAATGTAGCAGGGAAGCCCCGGTAACCTTTGAAACCTGGTGTGGCCCCATGGTCCCTAATAAATTCCTCTGCTATTTTATCCAGTTGGTTGCCCGTTTGTCCTTCCCTGATGTGCTTACTCAATTCAGCCAGGGTCTTACAAACCAGTATACTACTTTCTCTGATTAATTCGATTTCATCATTGGTCTTAAATACCATAATCAGAAGGATTAATATCCTGCTCCGATCTGGATTCCACCGCTGCTGCGGCCCTTGATCTTACCAGATTTAACAAGTCCATCGTACTTGCGCATCAACAAATAAGATTCAATTTGTGCCAATGTATCTAATGCAACACCCACCAAAATCAGCAATGATGTACCACCAAAAAAGATGGCAAAGGCATCACTCACACCAACCGCTGCCACAATTGCTGGCATGATGGCAATCAATCCCAGGAAAATAGAACCGGGGAAGGTAATTCTTGTGGTCAATGAATCGATGTATTCTTCAGTATCTTCTCCTGGTTTAACACCCGGAATAAAAGAGTTCTGATTCTTCAAATAGGTAGCGTATTGTTTTGGGTTTACAATCAAAGCGGTGTAAACGTAGGTAAACAAAACTACCAGGGTAAAAAATATCAAGTTGTAAGGCAGTGACTTCCAATTGTTCAATGAAATCAGGAAATTACTTTGGGTGCCTGAATTGGCCATGGCCCATTGTGCTACCGTTAAAGGTAAAAACATGATGGCCTGCGCAAAGATGATGGGCATAACTCCGGAAGCATTCACTTTAAGTGGAATGTAGTCTCTGGCGCCCTGGGTTGGAAGATCATCAGTTGATCTACCTACCATTTTTTTAGCAAACTGAATTGGAATCTTTCTTACTCCCTGTACAATCAAAATGGCAGCAAGGATGACAAAAAACAAAGCAGCCATTTCAATAACCAGGATCAATGGACCCGCGCTTGAAAGTTGTTTGGTGAATTCCCCAACAAACGATCTTGGCAAGGTAGCGATGATACCGATCATGATGATCAGAGAAACACCGTTTCCAATTCCTTTGTCGGTAATCCTTTCACCCAACCACATGGCAAACAAAGTGCCTGAGGCCAAGATGATGGAATTGCCCAGGAAGAAGATTGAAGGTGAAACATTGGGATCTATGGCACCTGCAGTTGTATTAAGGAAGGTAAGGTAGGTACCACCTTGAACGATACTGATCAAAACGGTCAGTAACCTGGTGTACTGGTTGATTTTTTTCCTTCCTGACTCACCTTCATGCATTTGCAACTTCTGGAAGTACGGAACCGCAAAACCCAAAAGTTGTAAGATGATAGAGGCAGTGATGTAGGGCATTACACCCAAGGCAAAGATAGATCCCTGGTTGAAGGCACCTCCTGTAAAGTTATTGATCAATCCCAACAAGTCATTGGCTCCTCTGTTCGCAGCTGCCTGTTCCAATGCGGCTGCATTGACACCTGGAAGTACGATAAAAGAACCAATCCTGTAAACAGCCAGGATTAAAAGCGTAAAAAGGATCTTATCTCTAAGCTCCTTTATACTCCAGATATTTTTTAAAGTTTCGATAAACTTGTTCATTACACAAATTATTATTCTGCTGAAACAGAACCACCTGCTGCCTCAATCTTGGCTTTGGCGGATGGCGATATATTGGTAAATTTAACGGTAAGCTTTGCTTTCAAATTTCCATTGGCAAGGATCTTCACCAACTCGTTGGTTGAAGCAACACCGTATTTGATCAAAGTTTCCATTGAAACCTCAGAAACACCATGCTTGTCATGTAAATTTTGCAAAACGGATACGTTCACTGCAGTGTATTCTTTCCTGTTCACGTTTTTGAAACCGCGCTTAGGAAGACGCATTTGCAATGGCATCTGACCCCCTTCAAAGTGGCGCTTGTTCTTGAAACCAGATCTAGATTTTGCTCCTTTGTGACCTCTGGTTGAAGTGCCACCTCTACCTGAGCCGGTACCCCTACCCAATCGTTTGTTGGTCTTTACAGAACCTGGAGCGGGTTTAAGATTAAAAAGATCCATTGTATCTTGTTTTCTTTGTAGTTCTAATTAATTAAGCTTTTTCAACACTTACCAGGTGGCTAACTGCGTTAACCATTCCCAATATTTGTGGTGTTGCTGCTTTAACAACACTTTGATTGATTTTTCTCAAACCAAGGGCTTGAACCGTGTCTTTCTGACGCTGAGGTCTGTCGATGACACTCTTTACCTGGGTAATTTTTATCTTGTCCATATCGATGAATTATCCTTCGTAAACTTTACTTAATTCAATTCCACGCTGTCTTGCCACTTCGTAAGAGTCTCTCATTTTAGAAAGAGCATCGATGGTAGCTTTTACCACGTTGTGTGGGTTGGAAGATCCCTGTGATTTTCCCAAAACGTTGTGAACGCCAGCCATTTCCAATACAGCTCTCATCGCACCACCTGCAATAACACCGGTACCATCTGCTGCTGGCTTAAGCAATACTTTGCCTGCACCAAACTTGCCTTTCTGCTCGTGCGGAATGGTTCCTTTGATAACGGGAACTTTGACCATATTTTTTTTTGGCATCGTCTACAGCTTTAGAGATGGATTCAGATACCTCTCTGGCTTTGCCTAAGCCGTATCCAACCATTCCATTGCCATCACCTACCACAACAAGGGCAGAAAAACTGAAGGTCCTACCACCTTTGGTTACCTTAGCAACCCTTGCAAGGTTAACCAGCTTGTCTTTTAATTCCGACTCGGCAGGTTTTACTCTTTGATTTTCAGACATCTTTATAGAATATGAATGTTTTTAAAATAATAATCCTCCTTCTCTGGCTCCATCTGCCAAGGCTTTAACCCTACCGTGGTAAAGGTATCCTCCCCTGTCAAATACAACCGCTGAAATACCGGCAGTCTTTGCTTTTTCAGCTACCAACTTGCCCACTGCAGATGCCTGCTGTGTTTTGTTTCCAGTGAAATTGGACAAACTTTTGGATGAAGCTGCGGCCAACGTTTTACCACTGATGTCATCAATAACCTGGGCATAGATACCCTTGTTACTTCTGAAGACATTCAGGCGTGGTCTTTCGGGGCTGCCAGAAATTTTGCTTCTGATCCTCAAATGAATTTTACGTCTGCTTTCTGCTCTACTAGCCATTTTTCTTAATTGTATTTATTATTTCTTACCGCCCTTACCAGCTGTTTTACCAGCTTTTCTGCGGATAATTTCTCCTTCAAACTTAATACCTTTTCCTTTGTAAGGCTCAGGTTTTCTAAATGCCCTGATCTTAGCTGCAACCTGTCCCAACAATTGTTTGTCGGCACTTTCCAGGATCACCATTGGATTGGAACCCTTTTCAGTTTTGGTTGTCAAGGTAATTTCTTTTGGCAATTCAAACATAATAGGGTGAGAATAACCAATGATCAACTCCAACAAATTGCCTGTATTGGTGGTTCTGTAACCAACCCCTACGAGCTCCATTGTCTTTTTGAAACCGGTTGTAACACCAGTCACCATGTTGTTGAGCAAAGCTCTTGACAAGCCGTGGAGGGCTTTGTGGCGCTGCTGCTCTGTTGGACGCTTAACGGTCAATACACCGTCTTCGTTTCCAATGATCATATCCTGATCAAATTGTTCTTTGAGTTCTCCCTTTGGACCTTTTACAGTAACCAGGTTTCCTTTTGATACATTTATTGTAACACCATTAGGAAGACTGATAGGAGCATTTCCAACTCGTGACATTTCTGTTATTTTTTAATATACGTAACAAAGTAATTCTCCACCGATGTTGAGGCTACGTGCCTTTTTGTCGGTCATCAAACCAGCTGATGTGGAAATGATAGCGATACCCAAACCATTGGCCACTTTGGGGATTTCATTTGATCTGACATACTGACGCAATCCCGGCTTACTGATCCTTCCCAATTCTTTGATAACAGGAGTTTTTGACTGCCTGTCATATTTGATGGCAATATGAATCTCGCCTTGCTTGCCTGCTTTGTCGTCAAACTTGTACTTCAGGATATAGCCCTGATCGTACAAGATCTCGGTAATGGCTTTTTTGATGTTAGAAGCAGGTATCATCACTGTTGTGTGCCCCGCCTTTTGTGCATTTCTGATCCTTGTGAGGAAATCAGAAATTGGATCTGTGACCATCATGTTATTGTTCTTTTCTTTACTTCTTAACTAAATTACCAACTTGCTTTGGTGATTCCCGGAATCTTGCCATCATTGGCCATCTTACGGAAAGTGACCCTGTTGATACCAAATTTTCTCATGTACCCTTTAGGTCTTCCGGTAAGTTTACATCTGTTGTGCAACCTTACTTTTGAACTGTTTCTGGGCAATTTGTCCAAAGCTTCATAATCGCCTTCTTCCTTCAGTTTTTTTCTGAGGTCAGCGTATTTCGCTACCAATCTTTCTCTTTTATGCTCTCTGGCAATGATGGATTTCTTAGCCATGGATTATTAGTTGTTGTTGTTTTGATTTTTGAATGGAAGTCCAAGTGCTTTCAACAAAGCAAAAGCCTCTGCATCGGTTTTGGCAGATGTTACGAACGTAATATCCATACCGGTGATTTTATTAACCTTATCGATATCGATCTCCGGAAAGATGATTTGTTCGGTTACACCCATTGAATAGTTACCTGCACCATCAAAACTTTTGTCATTGATTCCTTTGAAGTCCCTTACCCTTGGCAAAGAAATGGTGATCAAACGCTCAAGGAATTCGTACATCCTTTCGTTGCGCAATGTTACCCTTGCACCAATGGTCATTCCCTCTCTCAATTTGAAGTTAGAAACCGACTTGGTTGCTTTGGTTGGTACTGCTTTCTGACCTGCAATGGTAGTCATTTCAGTCAAAGCTGCATCAATGAGTTTTTTGTCTTGGGTAGCTGCTCCTACGCCCTGGTTCAGGCATATTTTCAATAATTTAGGAACCTGCATGGGTGACTTGTACTGAAACTTCTCCTGAAGTTCCTGGATCACCTCATTTCTGTATTTGCTTTTTAAAGTAGGTACGTAGCTCATTATTTAATGATTTCTCCGGATTTTTTTGAAACTCTGACACTCTTGCCATTTACTTCTTTACGACCAATCCTGGTAGGCTTACCGCTTTTGGGATCTACCAGCATCAATTTAGAAATGTGCAAAGGTGCTTCCATTTCATTGATACCTCCCGGATTGTTTTCAGTTGGCTTGATGTGTTTTTTTACCATTCTGATACCTTCAACGATTGCCCTGTTCTCTTTGGTCAGGATCTGTTGTACGATTCCGGTATCTCCTTTGTTATCACCGGAGATCACCATTACTTTATCACCCTTTTTGATATTGAATTTGGGTGTAAATCGTTTTGTGGTATAATTCTTTGTTGACATTGTCAATAAAATTTATCTGATTAAAGTACTTCAGGAGCCAGTGAAACAATTCTCATGTAATCCCTGTCTCTCAACTCCCTTGCAACAGGGCCGAAGATACGGGTTCCTCTAGGCTCATCTGCATTGTTGAGCAACACTACTGCGTTGTCGTCAAAACGGATGTAGCTGCCATCCTTTCTGCGGATTTCCTTTCTGGTTCGCACAATGACTGCTTTTGAAACCGTTCCTTTTTTAACACCACCCGGAGTGGCGTCTTTCACAGTTACAACGATTTTGTCACCGATGGAAGCATACCTGCGCTTGGTACCACCCAATACGCGAATACAAAGCACCTCTTTGGCTCCACTGTTGTCTGCTACATTTAATCTTGATTCCTGTTGTATCATAACTTTATATTATGCTCTGTGAATTACTTCGCTTTTTCTACGACTTCTACGAGATTCCAACGCTTCAGGCGGCTAAGTGGACGTGATTCTACGATCCTTACTACATCGCCTTCCTGACAAACATTTTGCTCATCGTGAGCCTTAAATTTTTTGGTCTTCTTAACAAACTTACCGTACATGGGGTGCTTCAACCTTCTCTCTACAGAGACGGTGATGGTTTTATCCATTTTATTGCTGGTCACCACACCAACGATTTGTTTCTTGTTTGCTGAAATTGCCATGAATGATTATTTTGACCTTCTTCTTAATCTTAATTTTGACCTCTTTGCCAACTCGGTTTCGCTGGCCTGAGCCAATTCTCTACCTCTGATTTCAGTGTAGAGTCTTGCGATTTCCTTGCGGGTTTTGCGGATTTCCATAGGGTTTTGTAAGCCCCTAACAGCATGGTCGAACTTCATTTTACTGATCCCTGACTCAAGCTCAGCCGCCTGACTCTGCAACTGTTCTACGCTCATGCCTTTTAATTCTGTTGTATTTTTACTTGACATCTTGCTGTTATTTAATTATTCTGCATAATCTGGCCTAATAACAAAACTGGTAAGTACCGGCAACTTTTGAGCAGCCAATCTGAGTGCTTCACGAGCTGTTTCAGATGGAACTCCATCAATTTCGAACATGATGGTACCTGGCTTAATGATTGCTACCCAGTGATCCAGTGCTCCTTTACCCTTACCCATCCTCACTTCTGCAGGTTTTGCAGTGATTGGCTTATCAGGGAAAACCCGAATCCACACCTTTCCTTCCCTTTTCATGTACCTGGTAAGGGCAATCCTGGCTGACTCGATCTGGCGGCTTGTTAACCTGCCTGCATCGAGGGATTTCAGAGCAAATGATCCGAAGTCAATGGTATAACCTCTTCCTGCATTTCCCTTGATCCTGCCTTTGTGCTGCTTCCTATATTTGGTTCTTTTAGGTTGTAACATGGTTAATTTATTTGTTGCCTACCCTTTTTTGAAAAGTTCGGCAAAGGTACGAATATTTTCTTAATTCAATTATCTCTTTTTCTTTCTGCCTTGTCCGCCGTCTCTTCCACCGCCGTCACGACCGCCTTCTCTCCTTCTGTCTGATCCGCGATCACGGTCCATTCCGCCTCCTACGGCTTTCTTTTCAACTCCAACATTGGGAGAAAGGTCTCTTTTACCCAGTACTTCTCCTTTACAGATCCATACTTTTAAGCCAATCAATCCATAAACGGTCAAAGCTTCGGCGATTACATAGTCGATATCAGCTCTGAATGTGTGCAATGGGGTTCTACCCTCTTTGTATTCTTCGGTCCTGGCCATATCTGAGCCGTTCAAACGACCACTGACCCTGACTTTGATACCTTCTGCTCCTGCCCTCATGCTGGACTGGATAGCCATTTTAATGGCACGACGGTAGTTGATCCTGCTTTCGATTTGTTTTGCGATGGTCTCTCCAACAATAGCCGCATCCAATTCTGGTTTACGGATTTCTACAATGTTGATTTGAACATCTTTATTGGTGAGTTTTTTCAACTCTTCTTTGATCTTGTCTACTTCCTGACCACCTTTACCAATGATAATTCCCGGACGTGAAGTGTTGATGGTTACCGTCACTCTTTTCAGTGTCCTTTCTATCACAATCTTGGCAATACCGCCTTTTGATATCCTGGCATTTAAGTAGTTGCGGATTTTTTCATCTTCTACCACTTTTAATGCGAAATCTTTGCCACCAAACCAGCTGGAATCCCATCCCTTGATGATTCCTAACCTATTGCCAATTGGATTTGTCTTCTGACCCATGGATTAATTTTGATTATGCTTGATAATTTATGCCTCAACGGTGGTTTTACCATCCACCACAAGGGTAACGTGGTTCATTCTTTTACGGATCCTGTGTGCCCTACCCTGAGGAGCCGGCTGGAAACGTTTTAAAACGCTACCACCGTCAACGAAAGCAGTTTTCACAAAAAGATCTGCATCTTCCGGGCTCTGACCCTCATTTTTGTTTTCCCAGTTGGCAACAGCTGATAACAACAGCTTCTCAACCCACATCGCACCTTCGTTCTTTGTGTATTTGAGGATGCTGAGGGCATCGTTTACCGATTTACCTCTGATGATGTCTACCACGAGTCTCATCTTACGAGGGGACATAGGGCAGTTTTTTAGTTTAGCAACAGCTTCCATATTTTGCGTGTTTACTGTGTTTATTATCTGTTTCCTGAGTGACCTTTAAATGTACGCGTTGGAGCAAATTCACCCAACTTGTGTCCAACCATGTTTTCCGTTACAAAAACAGGGATGAAGGACTTGCCATTGTGTACCGCGATGGTAAGACCTACCATGTTCGGCGTAATCATTGACGCCCTTGACCAGGTCTTGATAACACCTTTTTTACTGGATTCATTCGCTTTGTTGACTTTGTCAAGCAGCTTGTGAAATACGTATGGGCCTTTTTTTATGGATCTTGCCATGACGATTAATTTGCTTTTTTAGATTTTCTTCTGCTGATGATAAATTTGTTGGAAGGCTTGTTTGGATTCCTGGTTTTCTGACCCTTGGCCATAATACCTGTTCTCGAAACCGGGTGTCCTCCAGACGCCCTACCTTCACCACCACCCATCGGGTGATCTACAGGGTTCATCGCAACCCCTCTTACACGTGGTCTTGCTCCCAACCATCTCTTTCTACCCGCTTTACCGAGTTCTTCCTGACCATGGTCTGGGTTTGATACAACACCCATTGTTGCTTTACAGCTCAACAATACCCTTCTCACTTCTGATGATGGCATTTTGATAACTGCATATTTTCCTTCTCTACCGGTAAGTATACCATAAGTTCCTGCACTTCTTGCCAAAGCTGCTCCCTTTCCAGGATTCATCTCAATGGCGTGGATGCTAGAACCGAGTGGCACATCTTTCAGGTACATGGCATGCCCAATGTTGGGAAGTGCTCCTGAACCTGACATGATTTCGTCACCCACTTTGATTTTATCCGGAGCGAGGATATATCTCTTCTCACCGTCGGCATAAACTACCAATGCAATAAATGCAGTCCTGTTGGGATCGTATTCAATGGTGGCAATTTTGCCCGGAACGTTTTCTTTATCACGTTTGAAGTCAATAACCCTGTACTTCTTTTTGTGACCGCCACCGATCTGTCTCATGGTCATTTTACCATCGTGGTTACGACCACCGGTAGCTCCTTTACCTGCTGTCAGGCTTTTAACCGGATTGTTTCCGGTAGTCAACTCTGTGAAGGAGTTTCCTGTCCTGAATCTTGTACCCGGGGTTACTGGTTTAAATTTTTTAATACCCATAGTTAAAGTATTTAAACAACTTATTCTTCTGATCCATAAATATCAAGCGTATCGCCTGCAGCAAGGGTAATAACGGCTTTTTTAACCGATGATACCCTTCCTCTGATAATGCCTGATTTGGTATTTCTTACCTTTACTTTGCCTGGATTTACCATGGTATTAACACCATTTACGGTAACATCCGGAAACATTGCAGAAAAGGCTTTGTGTATTTCCAGCTTATTGGCGCCTTTGTCTACCAGAAAAGCATACTGATTCAGCTTTCCTGAAATCTTCTCGGCTTTCTCCGAGATGATGGGTTTGATGATGATATCTTTTGCCATGACTATTACGTGTTGAGGCCTGGATTAAACAAATTTAGCAACTGCGCTTTCAAACAATACCATGTCGGTTGCGTGCAACACTTCGAAGGTATTGACATCTTTCACATTCATCATTCTGGCATTTTCAATGTTTCTGCCTGACAGATAAACATTTTCATTATAATCTGGAAGTACAATCAATGCATTTTTAACATCGCTTACGCCCAAACCTTTCATTACGCCTGCAAATGATTTGGTTTTTGGAGCATCATAGTTGATATCTTCAACTACTTTTAACTTACCATTCTGCGCTTTCAAAGAAAGGGCTGAGTACCTGGCCAGTTTTCTCACTTTTTTATTCAAAGAGAAATCGTAGTCTCTTGGCCTTGGACCAAAAGCCCTGCCACCACCTTTAACGGTAGGTGACTTCAAAGAACCAGCTCTGGCACCACCGGTACCCTTTTGGCGCTTGAATTTTTTGGTTGTTCTTGCGATTTCCCACTTTTCTTTCGATTTGTGTGTACCCTGACGTTGAGCAGCGTTGAACTGTTTAACTGCCAAATACATGGCGTGTTCATTAGGCTCTATGCCAAAGATTGCATCAGGTAGTTCGATTGATCTGCCTGTAGATTGTCCATTTGAATTTAATACATCTATTCTCATCTGGCCTTACTTTTCTAGTACAACAAAAGATCCGTTATGACCGGGAATAGCTCCCTTAACCAGGATCAGATTTTTTTCAGGAAGCAATTTTGCAATCCTAAGGTTTTTCACGGTAACTTTATCGTTACCCATACGACCCGCCATTCTGAGACCTTTGAATACCTTTGAAGGGTAAGCAGAGGCACCGATGGAACCCGGAGCTCTCAAACGGTTGTGCTGACCGTGGGTGGACTCACCTACCCCACTAAAGCCGTGACGTTTTACAACCCCCTGGAAACCCTTACCTTTGGATGTACCTACCGCTCTGATTTTATCTCCTTCGGTAAATACCTCATCAATAGCAATGGTGTCACCCAATGATTTTGAGATCGCGAAATCGCGGAATTCAGCTACTTTCCTCTTAGGAGTAGTTCCCGCTTTCTTGAAATGACCCATCATCTGATTTGAGGTGTTCTTCTCTTTCGCTTCACCAAAAGCCAACTGCACTGAGTTGTAACCATCGGAATCGACGGTCTTTACCTGGGTGACGACGTTAGGTGTAGCTTCCACCACAGTAACTGCGATGTACTTTCCCTCAGCATCGAAAATGCTGGTCATACCAATTTTTTTACCAATTAAACCATTCATAGTTTATAATTTTGGCGCAAATAATGAAGAATGCAGCAGCCTACTGCACCCTGTTGTTTAAAATAAATTAAGTTAATTTGACCTGGATGTCCACTCCACTGGGAAGTTCCAACTTTGAGAGTGCGTCGACCGTCTTTTGGGTAGGCGTGAAAATCTCGATCAATCTTTTGTGGGTACGCAATTGGAACTGCTCACGAGATTTCTTATTGACGTGCGGTGAACGCAACACGGTAAAGATCTCTTTATCAGTGGGCAGCGGAATCGGGCCCGAAATTACGGCCCCACTATTCTTAACTGTTTTTACGATCTTCTCTGTACTCTTGTCAACCAGGTTGTGGTCGTAAGAACAAAGCTTGATCCTAATTTTTTGATTCATAACCCTTATTTAAAATTACTTTTTATAAGCGGCTGCAAAGGTAGTGAAAATACTCAAACAGCCAAATTATTTTTTAAAAAAAATCGTTTTATATACAAAAAATATGCCCCGGCGAATGGTCGTCGGGGCAATTTCTTCATTATCAAGCTTTTACCGCACCCTTGGATTTGGCTATAACTGCCTCCGCCACGTTCTTGGGTGCTGCGGCATAATGCGAAAATTCCATCGTACTGTTGGCCCTTCCTGAGGTGATGGTACGCAACTCAGTTACATAACCAAACATTTCAGCCAGAGGCACTTCTGCCTGGATAGAGATGGCTCCACCGGCTCTTTGCTCCTGCCCTTTAGGCAAGCCCCTCCTTCTGTTCAAGTCACCAATTACGGCTCCTGTGTATTCATCTGGTGAAACTACCTCCAATTTCATGATTGGCTCCAACAATACAGGATTACACTTCTTCGCTGCTTCCTTAAAGCCCTCTTTGGCACACAATTCGAACGCCAAAGGCTTACTATCCACAGCGTGGGTCTGACCATCATAAAGTCTTACCTTCATGCTGTCTATGTTGTAACCGGCAAGAATGCCATTGTCCATCATAGAGTTGAATCCTTTAACAATGGATGCATGGTATTCCTTAGGTACAGAACCTCCGAAAATATCATTGACAAACTGCAACTTGGTCTTACCACTCTTAAATTCGTCGCTTTCCAAAAACTTCTCATCAGCAGGGCCGAGTTCGAAAGACATTTGGGCAAAGAGACCCGAACCACCCGATTGTTTTTTCAAACGCTCTGTGTGATCTACGGTGGTTGTCAATGCTTCTTTATAAGATACCTGAGGTGCTCCCTGGTTGCATTCAACTTTGAATTCTCTTCTCAAACGGTCAACAATGATCTCAAGGTGAAGCTCACCCATACCACTGATTACGGTCTGATTGGTTTCGTCATCATATTTTACACGGAAAGTAGGATCTTCCTCCGCCAATTTGGCAAGGGCCATTCCGAGTTTATCAAGGTCTTTCTGGCTCTTAGGCTCAACCGCGATACCGATAACAGGCTCAGGGAAAACCATAGATTCCAAAATGATGGGGTGACCTTCTGCACAAAGGGTATCCCCTGTACGGATGTCTTTAAAACCTACCCCCGCAGCAATGTCTCCAGCTTCTACCCTGTCGATGGCATTCTGCTTGTTGGCATGCATCTGGTAAAGCCTTGAAATCCTTTCTTTGCTGTCAGATCTTGTATTTAAGATATATGAACCGGCATCCAAAGCTCCTGAATAAACACGCATAAAGCAAAGACGACCTACATAAGGGTCAGTTGCAATTTTGAATGCAAGGGCAGTGAATGGTTCGTTGGTATCCGGTTTTCTGATTTCTTCTTTGTCAGTCTTAGGATTGGTTCCTTTTACAGGAGGTACATCCAATGGACTAGGTAAGAATGAACAAACTGCATCCAATACAGCCTGAACTCCTTTGTTTTTGAAGGCAGATCCACACATCATAGGTACGAATTTGAAATCGCACACAGCTGCACGAATGGCTGCTTCCATTTCTGCCTGACCGATGGAGTTAGGATCTTCGAAGAATTTTTCCATCAGGGTCTCATCGTATTCAGCAATGGCTTCGAGCAATTTCTCTCTCCACTCTGCTACTACTGCAACCAAGTCATCAGGAATTGGAATTTCATCAAAAGTCATACCCTGATCAGCTTCATTCCAAATGATGGCTTTGTTGGTAATCAAATCAACAACACCTTTGAAACGCTCTTCTTCGCCGATTGGCACCTGAAGAGGAATAGCAAGGGTACCCAACTTATCTTTTACGTCCTTTACTACTTCAAAGAAGTTAGCACCGGAACGGTCCATTTTATTTACAAAACCAATCCTTGGTACGCGGTAGTTGTCTGCCAAACGCCAGTTGGTTTCTGATTGTGGTTCAACACCGGATACTGCACAGAATAAGAATACCAGACCATCCAATACACGGAGGGAACGGTTTACTTCTACTGTAAAGTCAACGTGACCCGGAGTATCGATGATGTTGAAGGTAAAGTCGGTACCTCTCCAGTTCCAGGCAGCTTTGGTTGCTGCTGAAGTAATGGTAATACCTCTTTCCTGTTCTTGCTCCATCCAGTCCATGGTAGCTGCTCCATCGTGAACCTCACCAATTTTGTGACTTACCCCCGTATAATAGAGGATACGCTCAGTGGTGGTGGTTTTACCTGCATCGATGTGGGCGGCAATACCAATATTTCTAGTATATTTAAGATCTTTAGCCATTTTTGATTTTAGCTATGATTATTTAAGGTTGTTAAAAAAAGAGATTATGAACGGAAGTGTGCAAACGCTCTGTTGGCTTCAGCCATTCTGTGCGTATCTTCTTTCCTTTTTACTGCTGCTCCTTCACCTTTCGCTGCTGCAATCAGTTCAGCTGAAAGTTTTTCAGCCATCCCTTTACCACTGCGCTCTCTGGAGAACCTAACCAGCCATTTCATACCAATAGATACCCTTCTTTCAGCCCTGATTTCAGTAGGGATCTGGAAGTTGGCACCACCAATACGTTTGCTTCTCACTTCTACCTGTGGCATTGCATTGTCCAATGCTTTGCGCCAGATTTCGTGTGGGTTATCACCGGTCTTTTCCTGGATCTTATCCATTGCTTCATAGAAAATATGAAAAGTGGTAGATTTTTTACCTTCCCACATCATATTGTTGACAAACTGGGTAACAACAGGATCTCCGTATCTTGGATCTGGTGCAATTACTCTCTTTTTTGGTTTCCTTTTTCTCATTGTATGATCAAAATAAAATTGTCAATTAATTATTTAGGCCTCTTTGTTCCGTACTGTGAACGGCTCTTCTTACGATTGTTCACACCAGCGGTGTCAAGTGCTCCCCTTACGATGGTGTAACGCACACCCGGAAGATCTTTAACCCTTCCTCCTCTCACCAATACGATGGAGTGTTCCTGAAGGTTGTGTCCTTCACCCGGAATGTAACAAATTACCTCTAATTGGTTTGTCAACCTCACCTTGGCAACCTTTCTCAATGCTGAGTTTGGTTTCTTAGGAGTTGTTGTGTACACCCTGGTACAAACACCCCTTTTTTGTGGACATGCATCAAGTGCGCGCGACTTTGATTTTGACACAATTTGTGTCCTACCTTTTCTTACTAATTGGTTAATTGTAGGCATTGGTCCCTAAAATTTTATGTTTAATTCTTTAAAATTCAACTGTTTATAATACAC
>Ga0272412_1000110_pt1 | contig 18171 bp, 19 predicted proteins | sample WWTPWeurt_MetaT_FD_193540 | JGI IMG/M metagenome (GOLD analysis project Ga0272412, IMG submission 193540) | Metatranscriptome of activated sludge microbial communities from WWTP in Nijmegen, Gelderland, Netherland - WWTP Weurt (Metagenome... | ecosystem: Engineered > WWTP > Aerobic digester >...
GCCATTTAGCCAGGTTGCGATACGTGGCGACAGTGACCTATCGGTGCTTACCGTTGCCCAAGGAGGTTGACATGAAACAAGAGATTGTGCAGTCCGCCGGTGCGAAGGTCGCCTTTTCGTCTCAGAACTTCAAAACTCCTGGCGCATTGCGGCTGCTAGCCCTTGCCTGCGCGAACAGCAGTTTCTTGGCCAAGATATCCCAGCCTGTGGCCGAATTGACTCTGCGGGGGTTTGGTGCGAGCGAAGTTTCCGCGGATAGCATGCGCCATGCGTTTAGTCTGAGCACCTATAACGCGGATGTCGATGCCGTCTTGAGTGAGACGGGGGCAGACAAGAACGTCGCGCTACTGGGCTATTCCCACGGCGGCTACTTCGCTACCGCCTATACGTTGGCCAATCCGGACAAGGTCAGTGGTCTGGTTCTGATGGAGCCAGCCCTCTTCACGCCGAGGGCTGAATTGCTCGAGAGGGCAAGAATTGCTGAACGTGGCGATGTCGATGGATCCGTCGATCTCATGCTCAACTACGTTGCCCCGTCGGCCACGCCTGCGCGCCTTCGCCAAGAGCAAACGCGCATCACGAAGGCAGTTCAAAATGGCACCACGCTGGCTACCGAATATCTCCTAAGGGCTAAAGCCCCGCTGAAGATGACGCAACTGAAGGCCATTGAGCAACCCACGCTTCTTATCGGCGGAACGGAAAGTGCGCATCGCAGTACCGTAGAGCGGCTCGCGAAAATTCTTCCCAATGCATCGGTCTGGTGGATTCGCGGAGCCGACCATCTCGGCCTCATCGATGAGCGGAACGCAGACGAAATCGGTTCCGTCATCGAAACCTTCCTCCGTACGATCCATTAGTTTTCAGGCGGTCCGGATCGAAACGACTGTTGCGGCATAGCGATCGTCCGCCGGCAGTGCCAGGAAGCTGCACCTCCCAACAGGCGCGCCGAGATCTGTGCAGTGCAGCAATTCAATGGCGCGGCCGTGGTCATCCAGACGAAGGCGAAAGCTAGCCAACGGCTTGGATAAGCCGGTCCCGAGGGCCTTAAGGTAGGCCTCCTTCGCCGTCCACGCCTGAAGAAACCGATGATCGCTCTTCGGGACGGCGAGGTCTCGTTCGAGCTGTTGTGCCTCGAAGGGGAAGAAGCGGCGTGCGACCTCCCGGAAGTCTACCCGCGAAGTGCATTCGAGATCGAATCCAATCTCGTAGCCCTCCGCAAGCGCCAAGCCACCATAGTGTTCGCTATGGCTCATGCTTAGACTGAGGCTCGGACGAGCGACCAATCGCGGTTTTCCATACCTACCGCGCTCCATAACCAACTGATGTGGCGATAGACGCGTTGTTTCCGTTAGTAGCCGATGGACCACGGTATGGTGCACCGTACGCCAATGACTTCGCTCTTTTATGGAGACCTTTGCACCGGGCTCCCTGGATGGAATCGCCCAAACCCAGCACTTGAGTCCTCCGGCATCTGGGTGTTTGCTCGCAAATTCGCACAGCCTCAATCCGCCGGATAAGCCATTAGTGCAAGGGTTCAACACCGACGGTTCCATGACTCTTGCCAGCCATGCAACGCCTGAACCACTCACCGACAGAGCACCCATGCCATCGATTGCTCCACCCAAGTCGAGAGCGATTCAACGTCTTCAAGCATGTTGTCGGGCACCACGACGTAGGTCTTGCTTGGTGGACTCGTGGGCTCATATTTGAGCGGTCGCGCTCCAGGGATTTTAAGTAAGGCGGACCGCAGAGTCGCAGACATTTTGAGCGCAAGCCCGACGTTCGACAGCGATGCGAAAGGCTTGCCCCCCACATACGCCATGATGCCTCCGAACATCGGTCTAAAGCTCAAAGCGTTCGGATCCGGCGCAGCCAGGGCGAGGACGGCCTGTAGCGCGCGTGGATCATGTTGGCGCGATGCGTGGCTCATCTCTTTTTGAGATCAATATGATGTCGACCACGCTGCGGTATCCAATACCACCAGTTGCGACATTCGTCTGGAAGATCCGGGAAACGCGCCTGGGCTACGGCACAACGAAGTACATCCTCCACGCACGGATCCAAACGAATCCCCGTCCGACGACATAGCGTTTCGTATAGCTCGAGTGGATCCCGCTTAGCGAGGTCCGGAAGCGACCGACACCCCACGTCCCAGAGATCTTGCGCGGACGCCGGCCCCACCGAATCGAGCCCCTGAAACTGGACCATCGCCACCAAGTATTCGGCCCGCTTGATAGGAAAGCCGCAGGTTACCGACAACGCTACGGCATCCATACTGCGCAGACACGACATCGTCAACCGATGACTTCGAAGTGCAACACGTTCGTCCTCTGTGAGAGAAAGCTTTGCCGCCTTCCTTCGCCTTTGCTTCTGCATGCTGAGCGCCTCCACAGTTCCTCCGCCCAAAACGCCGCGCGACCCTACAAATGGCTCGCGCGGCACGACTTATCAGCGTTCCAGCGGCGTGGCCATTTCAATCACTACGCCGTTGTTGTCGCGGACATAGCCGACCTTCTGGCCCCACGGCTTTTCCACAGGCTCTTTGACCGGTGTGGCGCCGTGTTTGACGGCATTGGCGTAGGCCTTCTCAATATCCTTTGCCACCAACGTCACCTCGATGCCCGCCGGCGCCTCGCTCTTCACGTTCTTCCGATAGAGGATGGGAAGACTTGACGAAATCAACTCATCGCCTACAAAAGCGAGCGTCGTCTGTCCTGTTTCCATCTCGGCGTATTGCCCCGACTCATGAATGAAGCGGGACTTCATGTCGAACGCCTTTTCGTAAAACCGAACCGATTCAGTTACATCCGCTGTGTAGATAATCACGTACCCGAGATCCATACATTTCCTTTCAATTTAGATTACCAACGAAGAGTGGAATTACGCGCTTTGTGTTGCCGGTTGCTCTCCACCGGGCATGCCGTGGTTCGCCATGAAGAACAGCTTGGCGTTTAGATACATGAAGGGCTGGATAAGTGGCCCGACCACGAAAAGGAACATGATGGTGGCCACGCCGATCGGTCCGCCGAGAAGCCAGCCGCTCGAGAAGAGGCCAACCTCCAGCGTCATCTTGGCGCGGAAAAAACTCCACTGCCACTTCTTGATCATCGTTATGGCGACCAGATCCATGATGCGGATGCCAATCCCACTCATGATTATGAGGGACGACGCATATGAACAAATTAACAGTCCCGCGATCAGCATCGGATACGGCGCGAGCACCTGACGGGTGTAAGACTCCAGCGTGATCCAATTCCAAAGGTCAATCAGAAAGCCGACAAGGGCCGTCGTCACAAAAGGTGCCAACGGCGGAAACTTGCGATTCCAGATCGCCCACCACGTCAAGAAGAAGAGGGCCACCATTGACGAGCAAACCCCCATACCGAGGTGCAAATGATTGTTCATACCAATCACCAGCACGTCGAGCGGATCGGTGCCAAGCTGCGAGTCAATGAAGAACTTCGCCCCGATTGAGAACAGCACACAGCCGAGCACATAAGTCGGGATACTATGCTGCCGCGAGTTTGAGAAGAGTGCCGCGGCCACCGCCCGTCCGATGGAGTCTACAAGCTGCGGCTTGGCCCGAGAGTTGGGTTCGTTTAAGGACATGGTTTCTCCTAGACTATTAACTCACGACTTGCGCCCGGGTACTACCAGACGCTGACGCGCCAGGACTTCCGCACCCGCCAAAGACGACAGCGCGCCATGCGTCGCCTGCCTTACCTCAATGGCTCGCTGGCCCGTACGCAACAAGCTGTTGATGCATTTCGACACCGCCGGAACGATCTCGGGCAAACAATCCGCGACGCTTCCGCCAATGACGACCACTTCAATACCGAGAATTTCGCTCAGCGACACCACCGTCTGTGCCAAGGCCCACGAAGCGCAATCCAGCGCAGTGGCGGCCCTGCGATCTCCGTTTAGGTAACGCTCACGTAAGCGCTGAAGCGGGGTTGCCCCGCCCAGTCCATCTCCGCCGGAACGAAGAATGGCTGTCGCTGAGGCATAGGCCTGCAAGCAGCCACAACGGCCGCACTCGCAGCGTGGACCATAGCGATCCACCAGAATGTGACCGAGTTCACCACCAAAATCATTCGCACTGTCGAGCAAGGATCCGGCCACGACTATGCCACCTCCGACACCGGTCCCCAGTCCAAAATAGACCAATCCACCATCGCGCACGCACTGAGCTTCTGCCAATGCCGCTGCGTTGCCGTCGTCGATGACATCGACGGCACAACCGACCACGGCTTGTAGGGCGTCGATCAAGGGCACACCGACCCAATGTGGCCGGCTCGGCCAGCGCGTGACCTGCCCTGTTGCGTCCAGGGTCGGTGCAGATGCCAACCCGCAAGCATTGATGTGAATGCCCCCTAGGACGTTGTCAATTTGATCAAGCGCGTTGCGAACCTCCTCATGCCCATCACCCGAACGCGACAACGGAAACACGAAATCCGCCGGCTTACCGCGACCATCACCCAGGCGCACGGCGAGTTTGGTTGCTCCTAAGTCCAAGGCAAGAAAATTTGGCGTGGCCTTCCGCACCATTCAGCCTCCGTATTCCAGAAAAGCATGAACACCTACGACTAAGGGATGGCAGCCGCGGAACTTCCCAGGGAACCGGTTGTTTGGCTTTGTCAGTCCCAGACAGAGAAGCACCTTGCGCTGTTGCAGCGGTTTGAGTATTGCCGCTTCTTCTGCGGCACTGGCGTTGGGGCTCAGCCGCTCCAGCACATAACTGGAGAATGCAATCTCCGGCACGATCCAATCAAAGGCCTCGCCCGTCGCATCACGAAATACCATTCGAGCAAATACGCGCTGGCCAGTCGCCCGTTTTGCATAGACACGTTCTGGTGTCACTTCGATGAGTCCGACGCTGCGATCTCCCACAAAGCAGCTTTCGACGTCGTTATCGCAGTGGGCTCGGTACCAATTGAGCCACGCTGCGTCGGTCGTGACTGTTTCCATGCCTAGTGCAACCGTCGTCGGCGCAAGCACACGTTTGTCTTCCGGCCGGCAATCTTCGGCCTCCGACGGCCCGAGATGGGCGCGACAAAACCGACGATATTGATACACCGACCCCTTACCCAACTCTGCGGCCATAATGGGTTCCGGCCGCAGCCATTCACCGGTAACCGATAAACCAGCCACGCAACCGTGAGTGGAATCCGACTGCGTAATTGCCAGTGGCACGAAATGGACTGCATGAGTCCCACTTGCCATCGCAGAAGCTGCATCATTCGATATGAGGTCCATCATCACGATGTCATCGCAGTCACCAACGCACCCGGTAGCGACCCGAAACGTCGCGCCGTTACCGCAGTGAAACCGAGTGATTTGAGCAACTCGGCCATGTCCGACTCGCACAGATCAAATCCGGCACCCAGATTGATCCAATCCACCACCATGAGCCGAGCGGGGTCCAATCGATTGGCAGTTAGAAACTGGTCATAGATGAAGAGCCGGCTGTCGCGCGGAAGCGCACCTTGAAGCGACGTCAGAAGTGCGGAAATCTGCGGCTTGGTCAAAAAATGAAGCAGGTTCGAAATCACGACGCCATCGGCCGTCGTTGCAGCATGCAAGAGTGCTGCCGGGCAAGTGACGTCGTCAGCGACGAATCGTGCCGGGACGCGCCCTGAAGCGGCTGTCATTCGTCTGTCGAAGTAGTTCTCTACAACGGGGCGGTCGACCACGGTAAATGATGCGTGAGGCATCAAGGCTGCGAGCCGCTCGACCAGTGCACCGTCTGCCCCGCCCAAATCCAAAACGTGGGTGGCTTCCCCGATCCGACCATATCTGAACAGATGCAGTGCAATCGATCGTACCGACGCCGCCATAGCATCTTGATAGTTCGTCAAGAACCCTTCGTCGTTGATGTGGTCTAGGGGATTTGATCCTGTGCCCTGTTGCAAGGTCTGTAGCAAAGACCTATTAGCCGCATGCCACTGGCGCAACCGCGTTTCGAGCAAGACCATCGGCAGCATTGTTTGAGTCGTCGCCGGAACCACGTAGCAATCCTCAATTGCTTCCAGGAGTCCCGCCGACACGAGCAGCGCGAGCAGCATTGCTAGAGGTTCCGGGTGCAGCGACAACGACTCCGCCAACGCCTGGACGTTGCGAGGCTGTTCAATCAACGCGTCGATTGCACCCGATTCCGCTAACGTCATTAGCGCATCCGTCATCTTGTACGCCATGGCCCAGAACATCGCGGGATTGGTCGCCGCATCTAGCGGCAGCGGCGATGGACCTGGGGCACTCGTTTCGGCTGAAGTGAGTTCTGCTGTCATCATGTTCCGTATCCGCTTAGCCACCCGGTGCTATTACGGCAATCGTTATGCCGCTGTCGTCTAGCGCAACAATCGCTGCCGGTGTCTTGCGGTGCACTGCATCAACCAGAGCGGCCATTGCCAGACCAGCAAACGGATCCCATCGCATATAGGTTGGCTTGACACACTCGATATGCCCAGACCGACTGGCATACACGGCCTCGACGAATGGACGGAAACGTTGCGGATCAATGGACGACGCCAGGTAGAGCGTTTGCCAGGGCCGTTCAAGCAGCCAGCGGATGGCCTCCGGGTTCTTCGTGGCGAAGGTCTTGATGTCAAGCAGCAAGGCTGCGGCGAATCGTCCCGGCGACAACTTATCACTGCGTTCCAACACCGCAGCGCTCGCCGCATCGACTGGGATCCCACATTGTTTTGCCAGCCTCTTCGTCAGGTTCGCCTGAAGTTCATTCGACGCATCGTAGCCACATACGAGGGCTGCCTCGGCACGATCCTGTTCCAAGGTCAACTTGGCGATTTCCAAGGCCTGCAGCCCGGAACGCCGGGAACCGGTAACCGTATAAGTCGTCCCGGTCAGGCCAAAATGTCGGCAGACCAAGGCTGCACCCAGATGAATGCCATGGTCCAAGGACATGCTTGGGGTGATGGCATTCGGCTTTGTCATCAGCCCATCGCACATGACCTGACTAGCCTGGGGCGCGCCACCCAGATAGGTCCCAAAGACCGCCGCGAAGCGATCATCGCGACAGGGCAGAGAACTGGCGATGCCAGCGTCGCGCAATGCAAGCGCCCCCGCTGCTGCAGCCAGCTGCGCCGCGCGATTCATGTACTGGAAATTTGTCTCGGGCGGGTAATGGGCACAGATATCGAAACTGGCCAATCGCCCGTCGCGTTCCTCGGCTGATTCGTCCGCGCCCGACCAGGGTTGCCAGCGTATGTCACCCGTAACGTCGCCGACACCGGTAATCGCCAAGGGCTGAGGTAGAACCGGCGCGTCGCAAGAAGCTCGACGAAGCGGATTGAGAGATAGCGCGATGCTCGTATTCAGTCCTCCGCCACCGCAAGCATTGGAGAGCGCAAACGAGACCTTGCGGTCCAAGGCCGCCGCACCGACTGGCTTAAGCGCCAGAGAAGGATCCGGTTCGATGACTCCGGCATTGGCATGAATAAAGCCACCGGAAAGCTGCAGCAGGGTGGCGATAATTTCGGTAATCGCCGACGCACCCGACAAATGGGTCGTGATCGATTTCGTGGAGTTGATCGCCACCTTGTTCTGGTCAGCACCGCATAACTGCGCTACCGCCTTGCACTCAATGGCGTCGATCATTGGCGTCCCAGGGGCATGCGCGTTCACATACTCGATATCAGAGATCGGTCGCTCTGCATCGATCAGTGCCAGTTGCATAGCACGAAGCAGACCCGAGCCGTCTTCCGCTAGCGTAATGGCCGCAGCTCCGCGGTCACAGACGCTGCCAAATCCTTCCACCCAACCGAACGGCTGATGTGCTGACATCTCCGGCGTCGCCACCACAATGGCGGCTGCCCCTTCGCCGAGAATCGCGCCGTTCCGTTCGGGATGGAAGGGTCGCAGGGCATCTCCAACGAAGCCGGCGCGTTCGGCCCCCCAAAGCATCCCGGCCCGCATCACTTCTACCCCGACGACGATGATCGCAGCACACTGGCCAGTCCTGAGATAGTCGAGTGCCAGACCGACAGCGATGTTCCCAGAAGCGCAGGCATTGCTGATCACGAAGCACGGCCCGCCCAAGCCAAACTTTCGGGTTAGTCCCTCCAAGATCGCCCCGTTCGGATAGCGGAGAAAATCGTCGCGCAAGTCGTCGGTCGGCTCCGCCGTGCCATGCGCCACCTCCAACAGTCGTGGATAGGCGTTTTCCGCGGCATGGCTGTCACCCGCCATAGTGGCAAGTATCAATCCCGTATCCGCCAATTGCTCCGAGGTCAAGCCGCTTCCCTTGAGCGCCTCCTCCACGGCATGTGACGCCATGCGCAGGCCCTTTTCACCGCCGGTGAACTCGGGCCGGGATACCAAGCCTACAGTGGACCGGCCCCGGGGAATCGGCACCCCGGTCAGGCTCGAGAGCTTTGGGGCGCCCTCACGCAGGGCACTACCGAACTCAGCAAGTCCCACTGCAACAGGATTGACGACCCCGGCGCCAAGAATGGGGATCGCGTTGAAAAGCGCGTTGCTCATTGGGAGGCCGGCTTTTTCGCCACAATTACTCGATTGAGAAGATTGGCCGGCTCCATCGCGATGATCTCGGGCTGCGGGAACCCCGCCTCTTCAAGACACTCCACCCAGTACCCGACCGGTACTGGCATCTCTCCATCCGCCTGCAAGAACTTCGGCATCAGCTCAATCTGCAGCAGCATGCGCTTGAGGCCGGCCGTTCGCAGATAATGGAGCGCCTTATCGGACAGAAGCATGAACATGTCTTCCACCCAGCACAGATCATCCGGCCCGCCCATTTGCCGGCAATGCTGATCTCCGTAGGAGAAACATCCGCCCGGTCGCAGGACGCGCATTACCTCCTTCGCACAGAGCTTCTTCTCCTCATGAGTCAGATGATGCAGCGCGTAGTTCGAAACCACCGCGTCCACCGAGTTGTCCGGCAGGTCAATCGCGTGAGCGGAGCCGACTAGGTACCTGATATTGGTGTCACCTGCCGCTTTCTCGCGCAGTCGTTCGAGCATTTCCTTGGCGGGGTCCAGCGCAATAAGCTCGGCATCTGGAAAGCTCTCCCTGACCTGCAGCAGCAGGTTTCCGGTTCCTGCGCCAAGATCGAGGACGCGTTGCGAGCCCTTGGGGAGGTTGCTCACGATCTCGGCAAAGAGCGCATGCATCTGCGGTACATTGCTCATCACGGCGTCGTAGCCCTTGGCCAAGTCGTTCCAGTGGGTCGGGCGGGGATCAAGCTGCATTGTTGGCTCCTGCGAGTAGTGGCATCTCTTGCCGCTGATGGACATACGCGGCCAAGACGTCGAGCGAGTCTAGAATCCTCTTGGCCAGTTGTTCAGGTTCGATCTGGATGTCGAAGCGAGATTCGATGGTGATCGCCAGTTCCATCGCTCTAATGGAGTCAATTTCGAACCGCTCAATGAGCCCGTCGTCAGGCACTTCGCTCTTCGTCACATGCAAGCGCAGTGCCTTGACGTAGATGTCCTTTAACGCTTCCTTTATTTGTGAATTCACAGAAATATCTCCATATTGGGGGATGCAGCGCTGTGCCTAGAAGCGGGCGCCACCATCGACCGGAATGACTGCCCCATGTACGTAACTCGCTGCGTCCGACGCTAAGAACGCTACTACCTCAGCCACCTCGTGTGGATCGGCCAAGCGATGCAGCCCGATCAGTTCACGCACTCGGTCGATCTGTTCGGAGGAATACAGCTTGTCTCCGGTAGATACTGCGCCAGGTGCCACGAGGTTCACCGTCACGTTGCGTGCTCCCGTCTCTCCGGCAATAGAGGCGACCCATGCTTGCAGCGCTGCCTTGCTTGCAGCGTATGCGGCTTGTCCCGGAAGCCCCACGAGCCCAGCACGGCTGCCGATCACGACGAACCGTCCGTACCCCGCGGCTATCATGGGTCGAAGCATGATGCGCCCCATCGCCATGACGGATTCCACATTCACAGTAAGCAATTCGCGTACGGTGGCCGCATCGGTCATGAGTGCCTGCTTCTTTGCCTTCAGCGCAGCGTTCGCCACAACCGCGTCAATCCGACCAAACTCATTCAGTGCGGCATCGCGCAACCGCTCGATATCCTTGATCGAAGCGAGATCCACCTTGACCGGCACAAAGCGCCGCCCAGCCACATTGAGACGGTCGGTCAGTTCTTCGATCATCGGCACATTGGTGAGATACGAACCGATCACTACGTAGTCGCGCGCAGACAGTGTTTCGCAGATCGACCGGCCTATGGCGCCAGATGCACCTGTCACGATGGCAACGCGTCTTGTCATATCGGCGCCTTGGCTCACGCGCTAGCCGCCGCCGCTCCGTCCAATTGGCGCTGTTGGATGTATTGCGAAAGCGCGTCCAAGGACGAGACCAATCTCTGGTTCAGATCTTCGTCGTGAATAGAAATGCCGAATTCGGCCTCGACGGCGATGAGAAGCTCGAGCGAGTCCACGGACGTGATGCCGAGTTCCGAAATAAGATCGTCGCCCTTAATAGTTTCGGGATTGATGTCTCTTTTCAGTGTTGCGGCAATGAGCTTGCGCAGGGGTTGCTTTATGTCGGACATGTTGTTCTCCATTCATAGAAGGTTAAGGATGAGCCGCGAAAGCTCCATCGGACACCGGCCTCATGGCTTGGTGCTTCCCGGTGGAATATGATTGAATGAACACAAGCCGGTGTAATTCGTCTCCGGGCACCGACCGCACCACGGCGTCTCGCCCAAGCGCGGCAAGCCTGGCCGTAAGCTCCTCGATCCGCATGACCGCATGGGCGCCATGGGTGAACCAATCCAGTGCAATCTCATTGCCTGCGCCGAACTCCGGTAAGAAGATGTCGTCAATGAGGAGCACGCCGCCTGGTGCCAGGCGATCAAGCAGCCATTCCAGTTCTGCCATAACCGATTCATGGTGAATCGCGTTGTCGATGACGATCACATCGAGGCTCGCTAGGTCCCTTGGGAAGTTTGAGACGATTTTCAAGCGTCCGGTGCGTTCGAACGTTCGCACGACTTCCGGCGGCGTACCCGAGAGGCGACCAATTGTTGCGAGGATTCCTGTTGCTTGCGCGTGCTTGCCGAGGATTTCCTCGACATACCGCCCCGGCCCGGACGCAATTTCCAGGACGCGCGCCCCGGATGGCACATTGATCTTGTTCAGTGCCAAGCACGCACGTAATTTCCCAATTCTTCCGTGCATGGCCTCCGTATAGACACTGCGCATCTCATCCGCGTGGTCCGTCAACTCGAAGGACCGCCTGTGCTGCCCATTTCGCAGGAAGTCCGCGATGCTATGACGGGTCACGATGCGCCGCGAAAGCAGCTCTTCGAGCTCGAGAAACTGCCGAATCGCGTCAAGCCCGCCGCGCCTCTCCCGCTCCGCCGCCGGTGCGACCAGGCCAAGTCCTCGCGCCACATCCAGCATCGCCTCAGCCGAATCGATATTGAGTCCATAACGATCTGCGAGATCTGCCGCATCGACGCCATCGGCCAGGAGCGCTAAGACCCCGGTTTCCATCAATGCAAAAACGAGTTCCGCCCGCTTGTAGGCCTGCGCAGCGGCCAATACATTACCCGCCATCATTGCGTAGCGTGGCCGGGCCACGATTTTCCCCTGAGCGTTGCGCGCAATGCGGCTGCGAACGTGGACTACATCGGGAATCTTGTAGGGTGCGAGCACCGACCGTAGATATTCCATCAAGGCCTCTTTGTCGAAGCTCGGGCAATCAAGCGGCACGAGCTCCGCGGCGATCCGCTCGTTGCCCGCGGCCGTCGGCCCAGCGGCTTTGCGTACAAAGACGTCACGTACCAGCCCGGAAGCGCGAATCGCCGTTTCGATTTCAACCGGTGATATCCACCGATCCCCGCGCCGGATGCTGGCGGACTGCCGACCGAGAATCGTGACGCGGCCTTCTGCTTCGTGTGCGATATCGCCGGTCGCCACCCATTCGCCGGCACTCGAGCGAACCCAAAGCGCACCCGTCTCCCCATTGCCGTCGATCTCAATACGAAACTCGACGCCGGGCAGCGCGCTGCCGATACAGAGTGGTGGTAAGGGTGAAAGTCCCGCAAACACTGCGCCCAATTCCGTGGAGCCGTAATTTCTGGCCAGGCCCACCCCGAAAATCTCCTGAAACTTCGCGTCGGTGTCCTCGTCAACAGCGCCAGCGCCCACCATCGCGAACTTGAGCGCCCCTGTATTGATATGCGCACCCGAGCCTCCTGATCTGCGGCTCGCCAACAATCGCGCCAAGGTCGGACTCAAGAACGCCATCGTCGCTTGCTTGCGCAAGCGTTCTTCGATTTCCCCAAGCGCTGTGGGCCGCACCAACAACAGCTCCGCCTGAGCGAGGAGCGCGCCAAGCGCAACGCCGAAGGCAAAAGCGTGCGAGATTGGCAAGGGCAGCAACACGGTGTCTTCGGCCGACATGCCAAGCCCGTCCATATACCGCTTGCCTTCCGCCAACAGACTCGCTTCATCACGAAACACGAGCTTGGTCGTACCCGTGCTTCCCGAGGTTACGAGATATGCGCCAGAACCCGAGCTCGCACGGATGTCATAACCGTCCGAAAGCTGGGGCAGTGTCGCTTCGGCACGCCAGATCCATTTTGCCCCGGCGAGAATGCTCAAACGCGTCACTTCTGCAGATGGGCTCTCAGGACTAAGCACAAGCGGAATCGCGCCGATCCGCCAAAGGGCAACGAGCCGTTCTAAGGCTTCATCTGTGTTGTTGATCGGTATCAGGACAACGTCGTATGCCTTGACGCCGTAACCTCGTAATTCGCCAGCGCGTACGTCCGCGTCCCTCCACATCAGGACTGACAACGTTCCTTCACTCGACTCTCGCAGACGAGCTGACGCTGGCATTTCATGCTCGGCGTATCTTGTCGGCACGTTGGTATTGGCGGTCACTCGTGTTCCTGCCCCAGGTACTCACGCTTTTTCGCGATGAGCAACTCGCGAATCGCCTGGCTTCTATATGACGGCGTCGCACAAATTTCATCGAGCGAGACGTCGCTGTCGAAGTACATTGACAACAAGTCCCATGGCGTGAAACAGCGTTTACACGCCTCTAGGCGCGGCGGTGCCCCCAAGAGGGCCGGATAGATCCCGCCTTGCCCGACTTTCTCCAGGCACGCCGCCCATTCCTCGCCGGCGACATTTCCCATGTCGTTGAACCAAATGTTGGGACATGCGGTAAGGATCCCATCGCCGAACGTCGAGAACACAATGCGTGGTAGATGGCAGCGAAATCGCCGTTCGCCCGCCCGCATGAATTCGATGAGCCTTACCAAATAGGCTCGCGGTGGAAGTACTGACCAATACGGTTCCGCTTCGTCTATGAATCGCTCGATCGCGCCGATTTGATCGGCTCGCACCGCATACTGAACCGCCTCGGGTCCGCGTGCCGGGAACGGGAACAGGACCGGCTTGCTGTCGAATTGCATCAACCATTGGGCAAAATCGACCAGTCCCTCAACATTGCGGTCAGTCAAGACTGCGTAAATCTCGACATTGAGTGATGTGCTGAGAAGCCGTTCGATTTTGGCTATTGCCTTGGCATGGAGCCGTGCATCTTGTATGCGGTAGCTGTTTCCTGGATGGAGATGACTATCTAGCGAAACCTGTACAACAAGATTCTTCAGCTTACTCAAGCGTTCCACATGCTCTTCAACGAGAAGCATGGCATTCGTCTGAAGGACGACGACCTCGTGGCGCTCCGTCATTAATTCGACGAAGTCGAGGATATTTTTCACCAAGAACACTTCTCCGCCGCTGATTTTGAGAAACGGCGTCCGGAACCGGCGTTGTGTGCGCTCGACAATGGTGTTGAGCCGAATTGCTAAAGGGGAGTCCTTGGCATAGGTATCACGCTTTGGCGTTTGAAATATCAGCTGCTGCTCATGCTCTCTCTTGAGATTGCTCTGCCCCGTGAGGCAGTACTCGCAACTCTGGTTGCAGTCGTTTTCGTTGATAACGAGGTCATTTCCTAGCATCAGCATGGGAGTCTTCCAGGTCAGGCCGCCATTTGAATGTCCTTAACCGCTAGGCCTGCACGATGCAATTGCATGCTGGTCCTAAGCTGAAGGCTCTTGAGAGAAGCGATTTGCTGCGCGTAATAGCTTTCGATTTGTTCGGCGCGCGACCAGATGATCTCTCTTGTCAGCTGCTCCTTCTCAGCGAGATCGACATACTGGCTGACCAAGTCGTAGTTGAATTGCGCGATCTTCGACTTCACTGCCGCTACCTGCTGGCTTGAGTCCGCAAGAATTGCCTGTGCCCCAACGTTCCCTAACGCATGGCGGGAGAGTCTCGAGAAGTACGTGTGGAGCACGATATCGTATGTTTCGAATACGAATACCGCAGGTTCTTTCTTGATGGATGCGCTCTTCTCGTACTCCTCGCCGTACAGCCCATTTAGTGCGCTAGCGAGCTTTTGAACACGAGAATCGACATAGTGATAGGCAAATGGATTCAGGCGCTGATCGTAGTCCGGATGAAGCAAGCCATCTTTGCGCAGTTGTTCGATGATTTCCGCACCGGGATAGAGTTCCAATCGCACGGTATATCGGCGCAGGTTATGCCCGAGATTGGCGTGCAGGAATCGGTAATTGGCCCGAATTTCGTCAAAGCTGGAATATGGGTGGTAAGAAATGAACCCGAAGGCCACGTACACACCCTGATCTCGCAGCAAGCGAATTGCACGCGCGTTGTCTTCAACCGTCGATCGCTTCCCCCATCGCCGCAGCCCGTCATCGCTACCCGATTCGATGCCGATCAGAGCTTTTTCCAGCCCCGACTCCCACAACAGACGGATCAGCGGTCTATCGTCCTCCGTCCAGTTGCACGATTGCATGCAGACATTGAAATAAATCTTCAGATTGCGACGCAGGATTTCTTCGGCCATGAGGCGGACGCGTGCTTTTCCTTGTGCCTTCCCGCCCGGATCCTCGAAGGTTGAATCCACAAAATCGAACGTATTGACGCCATACGCCCTGTTTAGGTGCTCGACCTCGTCAATCACGCGCTTCGGTGACCGACCTCGCCATCCCTTGCTCGCGGGACCGATGCGGTTATGTGAGTGCGGCGCATTGCAGAACGTGCAGTGCGAGGAGCATCCCCGGCTGGTCGAGACACGAAGATAGGGAAGGCGGCGCTGATGCAGTTCGAACTGGTCACGTGCGGCCTCCGGAATCAGGTCTAGATCGTGAGGTGCTGCCTTCAGGGGCGTCGCAACAACTGCCCCATCCTTCCTGAATACAAAGTTGGGAACGTCAGAGAAGGCTCGATCTGTAGCCAAGGCTTCGGCGAAGCGCAATATCGGTAACTCACCTTCACCCACCACCAAGCCATCCAGAAAATCCCAACCATCCAACGCTAACAATTTCTCGCGCAAATGAGTGGCCAATGGGCCGCCAGCGAGTATGAACGCGTTTGTATGGAGAGCATCCTTGAGTGCTCGGCCAAAGCTCGTTATCTTGTCGACACCGATTGTCGTGAGCGAGAAGCCAACGACATCGGGACGTAGATTCGCAATCTCAGCGACCGTTTCGGCCACATCCTTTTCGAAGGACACTTCGATGATATGGCACTCCACGCCCGCGCGTCTCAAGACGGAGACAAGATAACTGGGCCCTAGGTGTTCCGTGCTCAAAACCAGATCTCCGTCTAGCAGAATCGGAAACACAAACCGCAGAGGTTTCGTCTTAGAAAAGTCAATACACGGTAGAAGCGGATCTCGGCCAAGCCCTTCTAGGTCTGGGTTGAGGAGATCCATTGGGGTCAAGAGTTGCATACTCATAGATTGGTCCTACATATAGCCGAGTGCATGCAGCCGCGCCTCCAACTGCGCAACCTCTTCAGTGGAAAGCGTCGGCGCTGACGCTTTGCATACGCGCAAAGGTCCTTCCTGTGCCCCCGTTCCCATTCCAGGAAATAGCGAACGACCATCGAGCTCCGCTGGAATCGGCATTCCCAGGTAGGCAAGAATGGTGGGCGTGACGTCTTCGATGGTGGCGTTGGCCGTCAGTTGGCGGGAAACGCCACGACCGCGCAGACAGAGGATTCCTTCCATGCGGTGAATCGCCACTTGTGATGGTGGCGACCAGAGTTGAGGCTCCAATGTCGGATGGGGCATGATGTCCCAACGCTTCGGCAACAGTAACAGGTCGGGCGCATCGGCCACGCGATGCCCCCGATACACCGTGTGGCTTGGCACCACCTCGAAATACGGCGCACCATCCTCATCACGCAACGCCGCGAAGGCCTCCGTGAGGTGCTGGACCACGGTCGCCTCTGCACCGACGTCGACGATGCCATGCTTCTCCCGACCGCGACGATTCAGGTTAAGGCCATAGCACCCAGGTGTCGGCATGTAGGCCAGGGTGTTGCTCCAGTCGATTGCCCGTACATAGCGACTTGACGAGCGGAACCAATTGGGAGAGCCATCGCTTCCGATCAACTCATCTGAGTTGAAGGCTTTCCCATGGTCGGCGGGAATGAGGTCTACCTTCATGATCCCCGCTTGCTCGAGCAAATGATGCACATTCAGGTTCCGGTGACACACCCCGAAACCATGATCCGATGCGATGACGACCAGGGTGTCTTCCGAGGCATGCTGGATGAGGTCGCCGACGGCGCGATCCATCGTCTCATAGATCTTTACGACCTCCGCGCCTGGTTCAGATCGCTCTCCCCAGTAGTAATGAGAAACGCGATCGACTTCCGTATACACGGCAATCAACGCATCGACGGGGCGGTTTTCCATCAAGTAGTTAAGCGTGCGCGTACGCTGGATAATGAACTGTTCGGCACGCTCCGCGTATTCGCGATCGCCGTTGTACATGGTCACCAGATCGGAGTGATAGTGAAGTCCGGCCTTGGCCAGCTCACGGATCAGTGATGGCGGCTCGGAGTAGTGAATGGTCGGCGACAAAGGCCAGCTGATCATGTAACCACCCGGCAAACTCGTCGGCGGATGGCTCATGGGAACGTTCACCATCCCGACCCGCAAGCCATGCCGTGACAGTGTCTGCCAGAGTGGCTCCCAGCCAAAGTCGTGCATGGTCCGGATCCGCGGCGAGTAGTCTGCGGACTGTGTCTCCCAAAACTGATAAATCCCATGTTCGCCGGGCTGCACGCCGGTAAAAAGGGACGCCCACCCCGGTGCGGTGTGGGGCGGGAATGTTGCCTCAAGCGCCCCCCACGTGCCTGACTCAATCAGCTTTGCGAGGGCAGGCATCCGTCCGTCCGCAACTAGGCGCGAAACGATGGGGAATGCAGCTCCGTCGATACCAATAACGAGTAGCTTTAGTGACATAGGCGGTCCAGTACGGCTCCCTAGCAGTTGTACGCCGCCGAAGGCGCAGCAGTTTCCTTGGTTCGATACAAAGTCGTATCGACGGCCCGCGCCATCCGGTCCTCGTCCAGCGGGATCCCGAGAAACTTGCAGACGCGACAAGCGGCTTCCGACGGGTCACGCAAAACCTCGGAGTGAGCCAAATAGAGGGTTTCCATATTTGGCTGGCGGCGCAGCCAATCCGAAATCCAGGTCAGGTGACGTTTGCACAGACTCACATCGGACTCCAGATCCGTGGCCGCTGCCCCCGATGTTGTCGGCGTTGAGGAGACCGCATGGAGACGCGCCATCATCTTCTTCTGCGATCCGAGGATCTCGTAGAGATCACGCTCCAAAAAGATCACGCGATAGTCAAATTCGGAGGGAAGTGCCTGCAGCAGATGCGATACGACTTTGATTGCCTTGCCACTTGCCGCACCGATGAAGCTGCTGTCCTGCTGGAGCGTACGAACAGATTCATACTCGAAATAGCCCCTGGGGTTATCGATATCCGGCGCGCGAATATTGTCCACACACAGAGGAAGCCCACCCTGCTGAAGCATGTGCATCAGCATGGATGTTCCCGAACGCGGTAAGCCCGAGACAACGACAATAGAGCTCCGAGAACCCGCATCAACAGCGGCATTTCGCATTTTCTCTCCAACAGTGCTTCCTTACCAAGGCTGCGCAGCTTACCAATAAACATGTCTTTTGTATATGCGGTCCGCATTTATAGTTGAGCCTCTTGCAAAAGGCGCACTGCGTGGGGGGTTTTTTGCGGCGGGAGGCAAAGGCGGAGGGTGCGGGCGGCCATTTCTGGCATGATGCGGTTACCAAGCCAAACATCATAA
>Ga0272412_1000114_pt1 | contig 17846 bp, 17 predicted proteins | sample WWTPWeurt_MetaT_FD_193540 | JGI IMG/M metagenome (GOLD analysis project Ga0272412, IMG submission 193540) | Metatranscriptome of activated sludge microbial communities from WWTP in Nijmegen, Gelderland, Netherland - WWTP Weurt (Metagenome... | ecosystem: Engineered > WWTP > Aerobic digester >...
AGCGTGCGGGCCTGAGCCTTCAGCGTGGCATCCTGCGGGCCGCCGCCCACCAGCAAAACACGCACATCGGGGCGCCGCTGCAGCAGGGGTGGCAAGGCCTGCAGCAGCAGGTCCAGGCCCTCGTAGGCGTAGAACGAGCCGATGAAGCCGATGATCCGCGAGCTGTCTAAGCCGAGTCGGGTTTTCAAAACCGGATCAGCGATGCCGCCCAGGCTAAAGCGCTCGGCGTCCACTGCATTGGGAATGACCGTGATCTTTTCCGCCGGGATGCCGCGCTCAATGATGTCGCTGCGCAATCCTTCACAGATACAGGTGAGGGCGTCAGCGCGGCGTAAAACGTAGCTTTCCAGCGCATGGGTCAGCCGATAGCGCAAACTGCCTTCGCGGGTCGTACCATGATCCACGGCGGCGTCTTCCCAAAACGCCCGCACTTCGTAGACCAGCGGCAGACGGTAGCGACGGGCGACGGATAACGCCGCCAGCCCATTCAGCGCCGGAGAATGGGCGTGCAGGAGGTCGGGCTTGGTCTGTTCCACGACTCCCGCCAGTCGCTGCGATAAACCCCGGACGATAGCAACTTGATTGAGTACGGGCCAATGCGCCCAAACTGCTTTTTCTACCGGCGTGCGGAAGAAGTGCAAACCCTCAGCGGTTTCCTCCAGAGTGGAAACTGTGCCCTGCTTGGCTCCTGTGAGATGGAAGGTTTCCCAGCCTAAACGCTGCTGTTCGCGCAAAATGGCGGCGCTGCGGAAGGTATAGCCACTGTGCAGCGGCAGGGAATGGTCGAGAATGTGGAGGATGCGCATGGCGTCGCTCACGAAAAAGCCAGGATCAACACGAATAGTTCACCGAAGTTTCAAACTGTGCTCGTTGATTCATAGCCCGCGTTGATTTCACCAACGCCATGATCATGACGCATTGCCCAATCGGCTATCATCGCCCTGCGCAAATACGCCCTCCAGCGTTTTTGCCTCCAACACTTGATCCGCCCACATCTCCAATTGTGCAGAGTCGGCTTTTTGCAAGCGGAGATTGGCCCATTCCGGCAACGGCCCGAATCGTCGGGTGAGTTGACGCCTCAACATCTGTGCCTCGCCCTCAGTCCGTCCTTCAGTCCATCCCTCAGATCGTCCTTCCGCGAACACGTCCTGATAGAAGCGTGTTTCTTTAAAATCGATGTCTTGCAAACCTAACATGGCCTGAATCTCCTCTCGTCGCAACCGCGGCAACTTATACACCAGGACAGTTTCCACAAATTCTGTCCAATCTTGCTGATTAACAGACTCATCGACTTTGGTTTTGTTCTGCAAGATTTCCCGCACCTGTCTGATTGTCTCAGCCGGTTCACTGAATCAACAGTTGCAACATTCGCCAGCCCGGCGTTTGCCGTTGCTGTTGGCGCAATTCCGGTAAATATACCCGGCGCACCTCGGGTAAATCCAGCAGTGATTCATAGCCGACTGGAATCCGCTCAATTTCCGCTTCCGGGTAAATAACGACAGTCCGCCACGGGCGTGGCAGGGGATAGCGATGCAGGTGCAGAAAAATCTCGGCAAATAAACGGCGATAGAAATCATCGCGTGGTTGAAATTGCACTTCAACAAATATCCACGGGTGATGACTGTTTTCCGGAGAGGTCAGCACACCGTCCAAGCGAAACGCGGTTTGCTTGATTTCTTCCGAGCGAAAAGTGTAACGCTCCATCTCTGGCGCTGCAACGCCCGCCAATTCCAAAACTACCCCGGCCAGAGTTGGAAAAGGCAATAAAACAGACTATCGGTTTTCATGATCCTGCCGAGAATAGATCAGCGTCAACACGAATAATTCACCGATGGTTTCAAACTGCACCCGTTCACCCATTTCACGCAGAATCATAGGAATTCCCCGCCCCAGTCCATCGACATAGCGTAAATTATCCAGATATTTGAGCAGAAAAAGATTCCGCGCTGCTGAATAGCCATAGCGAATTTTTTCCTCCTGTAAATTTTCCTGTGATCCGAACGATGGGGTGGGCAGGTGAAGCGAAAATCGCTTAAAAGGATCAAGGGGTTGGATGCAGCTGACGCGCTGCCAGCCCTCGCCATCACAGGAAAATTTACAGGACCTGTTATTTTGTCTCGGCAGTGCTTCCCGGTTTCCTTATTTAATCCTATTATCCAGCGTGGGAATGCTGCTAACCATTCCAACAGTCTGTATCTGCAAAGATTACCGGGATGCTGGGGCGTGGGCATCAGGTGTCTATCCATTTACTGCAAAATGCCTCGACCAGATGACATAAATTTCTTACTGTGATGACTCCGCATCGGGATCAATACCCAAGGTGCGCAACTGGGCAGCGAGACGCTCGGCCCGTTGTTGCTCCTGGTCGGCCCGTTGTTGCTCCTGGTCGGCCCGTTGCCGCTCCTGGTCGGCCCGTTGTTGCTCTTGGTCGGCCCGTTGCCGCTCCCGTTGATATTCCAAGCGTACATAACTCTGATAGACCGGATCAGTCACCAGCGCATCCATCGGCGGTTGACGATCCAAATCCTGCAAACGCCACTGAAATCCCGGCAACACCTCGGAACTGAGGATTCCACCCGGCGCAATGGGCATCGGTTGATAAATCCCCTGTGCATTCAACCGGTAGAACTGCCGCAGTCGGGGCGAATGATGCAGTAAATAATATTCGCGAATTCCACCCGCTGCATATTCAGCTTTTTTAACAACCGTATCCCGTTCCTCCATGACCTTGGAAGAGGTCGATACGCCCTCAAGGCACAGATCGAAAATCCCCCGGTAACTTTGCGCCAGCCCGGTGAGAGGAACCGGATTGTCATGCCGTACCACGCCGTAATCCGGGCGACGGATGACCACTTTTTTCGACAGCGCCAGGAGAAAACCCATCTCCAATCCAACCCGGTCGGCCATCGGATGAGTGTGCAAAAATTCAGTCAGCAATTGAATAAACCAGTCAAAAACCCGAAAGGTCAGGTAGTCCGACACGCCTTTTTCCTCCAGAACACCATCATTCCATTCATAAGTGGCTTCATGACCGAGATAATAAAATTCCCAATAGTCGGCCTCGGACACCCGCATCCCGTCGTAGGGTTCCGGCGGACTGGTCAATGATGGACCCGGCAGGAGAACAGCGTTCATGATTCACCCCTCTTTCAGTCAAGATGCTGCGTGATCATCAGACGGCCTAACCAATCACCGGTTCGCCGTCATTCATCCGCCGCAAAAACGCCTCGAACATCAGTAGCGTCCAGATGGGTGCGCTGTAATCGCGGCGGCCGGACTCATGGGCATCGACCAGATGGCGTAAATAATCCGCATTAAACCAGCCGGTGCTTAACAAGCGCTCCCCGGTCAGCGCATCCCGCACCCGCTGTTGCAACGGCCCCCGGAACCAGCGGATCAGCGGCACGGCAAAACCCATCTTGGGCCGGTACATAATCTCGCTCGGCAAATGCGGTTCCATGGCTTTCTTCAGCAAATACTTGCTTTCCCCCTGCTTGATTTTCAGCGAGGACGGCAACGTCGCCAGCCATTCCACCAAGGGATGATCCATCAACGGCTCGCGCACTTCCAGCGCATGTGCCATGCTGGCCCGATCGACTTTAGTGTTAATATCGCCGACTAAATAGGTTTTCAGATCGAGATACTGAATTAGCGCCAGTGGATCGTCAGTTCTGGCGCGTTCGGCGTGGTCGCGGAATACCTCCAGCGCGTTATAACCGCCCAGTTGCGACTTGAAATTCGGCGAGAATAATTGTTGACGCATCTCACCGCGCAGAATCGACACCGAATGAAAATAAGCTTCCACTGAATCTCGCGCCAGCGCCTGAAAGGTGGTTTTCGCCCGAAACACTCGCGGCACCCAATCCGCTTTCGGATAAAGCCGTCCCAACAGGCCGAAAATCGGCTGGCGAATTTGCAAAGGCAACAACGAGCGCAACCGCTCCTCCATGACATGCAGCCGATAACGCCGATAACCGCCAAAACTTTCATCACCGCCGTCACCGGACAGCGCGACGGTGACATGCTGGCGGGCTAACTGGCAGACCCGGTAAGTGGGAATCGCGGAACTGTCGGCATAGGGTTCGTCATATAGCCAGGCCAGCGTGTCGATCAAATCGAAATCATCGCTTTCCACGGTATCGATGAAATGCCGGGTCTGATAACGATCCGCGACCTGTTGGGCGAATTGCGCCTCATTAAACGCCGGATCGGTGAAGGCAATCGAGCAGGTATTGACCGGCTCGCCGGACAAACCGGCCATCATCGCCACCACTGCGCTGGAATCAACGCCGCCGGATAAAAATGCCCCAAGCGGCACTTCGGAAATCATCCGCAACCGCACCGATTCGCGCAGCCGGGCGGTCAATTCTTCACACGCTTCCAGTTCGGTGATAGGACGATCCAGGGTAAAGCGTGCCTCCCAGTATTCACGCGGTTCCGGCAGCGGCTGACCGCGCTGAATCTTCAAGGTCTGCGCCGGCGGCAGTTTTTTTGCGCTGGTAAAAATGGTGCGCGGCTCGGCTACATAACCCAGCGCGAAGTATTCCTCAACGGCGCACGGATCAAGGTCGCGCCGCAACCCCGGATGCGCCATTAATGATTTTAATTCAGAGCCAAAAATCAGTTGACCATCGGGTAATAATGCATAAAACAGCGGTTTGACGCCCAGCCGGTCGCGGGCTAAAAACAGGGTTTGCTGATTGCGGTCCCACAGGGCGAAGGCGAACATGCCGCGAAAGCGTTCAACGCAGACTTCTCCCCAGGCTTCCCAGGCGTGAACGATGACTTCGGTATCGCTGCGGGTGTGGAAAATGTGGCCTAGCGCTTCCAGTTCAGGCACCAGTTCCTGGAAGTTGTAGATTTCGCCGTTGAACACGACAACGACGGAACCGTCCTCGTTGAACAGCGGCTGCTGGCCGGTGGACAGGTCGATGATCGACAAACGCCGGTGGCCGAGTCCTACCCCCGGTTCAATATGCAGTCCGCCTTCATCCGGCCCCCGGTGATGTTGGGATTCGTTCATCCGGTGCAGCAGATCGCGGTCGATGTCGCGCCGATTGCGGGTGTCGAAAATGCCGGTGATGCCGCACATGGTTTGTCCTCACTGCAAAACTGCGTCGTAAACCTGCAAATAGGCCGCCGTCATGGCGTCCATGCTGAAGCATTTCTCAACCCGCCGCCGGCCTGCTGCGCCATCAGCGTTCATCCGTTGTGGATCGTCGAGCAACTCGCCCAGCGCCGCCGCCAGCTCCTCTGGATGATTAGCCGGAACCAAGCGCCCGGTTTCCCCTTCGACCACCAGTTCAGGGTTCCCACCGACCGCTGTAGCGACCACCGGCAAACCGCAGGCCATTGCTTCCAGAATGGTGTTGGAAATCCCCTCGGCTTGCGAAGGCAGCGCGAACACATCCATCGCCCGCAACAGTTCCGGCACATCATCCCGCGCTCCCGGCAGCCAGGCCAGATGCCGCAATCCTGCTGCGTCGAGCAAAGTTTCCAGCGCCGGGCGCGTCGAACCCTCGCCGATGAGGACCAAGCGCAAGCGCTGCCGGGCGTCAGGCATGGTTTCGGCCAGACGAATAAACGCCTGAACCAGATTCAGGTGATCCTTGACCCGTTCCAGCCGCCCGACCGTACCAATGACCCAGGTTCCCGGCGGGGCAAATCCCGGCGGCAACGGCGAACGATCCTGACCGGGATGAAAGCGCTCGCTATCCACGCCATTGATGATCCGGGTTACGCGGGCCGGGGATACACCGACCGCCTGTTCCAGATAGGCGGCCAATTCATCGGACAAGGCGATGTAATGTTGAACCAGCGGGTTGCAGATGCGGCGCAACTGCCGCCGCCGCCGGGGTTCGCTGCCCGCCTGCGCATCCCAGCCGTGTTCGCCATGCACCCGCGCCCGCACCCCGGCCAGCCAGGCGGGTAATTGCATTTCCAGCGTGGCCAGGCCACGGGTATGGACAATGGCCGGGCGCAATCGCCGCAACTGCGCCCAGCAGCGCCGATACAGTCCAAAGTCATGCCCCGGACGCTTATGCAGCGAGAAGACCTCAACGCCGGGGCGCTGAATGCGCCGGCGAAACTCCGGGTTGTAGTCGGTCAGGCAGAGAATGGCGTGGCGATAGCACTCCGGCGGCATCCGGTTGATTAAATTGACCAGGCCATTTTCCAGACCGCCGTAATCCAGCCGGTGAATGATGTGGGCGATCAGCGGAACAGGAGAGGGGAGCATGATTTACTTCCGCTGGCTTGCGCCGAGCAACGCGGCATCAATTTGCGGCCCCATCTTTTCCAGAAATGACCGCAATGATGCCGCCGCCTGATCCGGGTGCAGTTCATAATCCGCTGCTATGGCGATCAACGCCGATCCGCGTTGCGCGCCGCTCAGGCGATCCCAGGCTTCCCAGAGCTTGGCGAAATAGGGCGAAACCACCATTCGCCCGCCTTCCCAATAACCGCTCCACACCAGCCGACGGCGCTGACTATCGGTCAATAACGTCGCTTGCAGCGGCCATTCCCTGCCAGCGACCGGGATAGATGCGACGCCCGCTGTTCCCAGCGAACGCCAGATTTTACGGTCATACAGGCGATTCTGGCTGCTGACCAGCTTGGCGTCCGGGCGCTGCTGGCGGTAATAGGCGATGTAGAGATGGACGGTTTGTCCGTCCAGCGTGTACTGACCGCGCAGAATGGCATCAGCGCCGCTGAACTGCGGCTCCCAGCTATCGGTATCGGTTTCCGGTCCCTGCCAGGGCGCAATGGCGGGCGGCGCGGATAAAACCACTGGCGCAACCGTTAAATCGTCCCGACTGACCCAGAGTGCCCAGCCCGGACCGACCGCCGCTGCGATCAGAATGACCAGCATCCAAAGCGCATAGCGCCCGGCGCTCGTGGCAACGGCGAGGGGGTGCGCATGTTGAACCGCGCCGTTCGTAGCCTGACCGCTTTCGTCAATCGGCTCCCGCCAAAACGAGCCGATCCAGAACATCAGCAGCACCACCAGACCGAAGAAAAACCAGCCATAAATCAGATGATCGACGCCAGTGGCGTACTTCATGTCGCTCAAATGGGCAATCATCACGATGCCGTAGGCGCGAATGCCGTTGGCAATGACGGGCATGACTACGGACAAAGCGATGAACGCCAGCCGCCGCCAAACGCTGCGGTAGGTCAGATAGGCGTATAAAAAGCCCAGCGCGACCGAGGCGATCAAATAGCGCAGCCCGCTGCACGCCTCGGCCACTTCAAATGCACCGCTGGGAATGATGATGTGCAGTCCTTCCCACAGCACCGGAATCCCGGTCAGGCGCAAACCTTCCACGGTGAACCAGGCGGTAACTTGTTGCAGGGGTGGAATCAGCGCCTCGCCGACCGGGACGGCGAACAGCAGATAGGCGAGGGGAAAGGCGATAGCCCAGGTTACCGGCCCGCCGAGTAGCGTATAGACCGCCGCCTGGATGATGATCGCTACGGTGAAATGCTGGACGACTGCCACTTCCGCTGCATCCGCCGCCAGCCAGCCGAGACTGAGCAACAACACGCCAGCGATACCGATTGGAGCGATGCGCGGTTCCAGCACGGCGATGTCCTGCCGCCGGCTCCAGACCATGTAGAGAATGATCGGAACCACCAACAGGCCATGGGCGTAGGTCTCGTAATGCCACCAGATCGACGCCATACCGGCTATGGTCGGCGCGTACAGGGCCACGATGCCCAACAGGGCGACAACCAGCGCCGGTAGGGCGACGCGCCAGGTCGGGGAGGTCGCCGCTGCGTCCATGATTACCCCAAGCTGCGCGCCAGAAACGGGCCGATCCAGCGGCTGACCGGCAAGGGCAGGCGTTTCCACGCTTCGATGAACAGCCGATACTTGGGATTGAGCGGATTCACGTCCGGGAGTTGCGTCGCTTTGACTAACTGGAACTCGTAATGCAGCGGTTCCGGGGCAAATCCCCAGTTTTTCTTGAAGCTGTAGGAACCAGTCCCGACTTTGCTGCGGCCATAATCGAAGATCCGGACGCCACGCCCGCAGGCCCGGCGCATTAAATCCCAGTACATGAAATCATTGCCCTTGAGATCGCGGGCCAGCGCCGTCCCGCCGCCGTAGTAGGGCAACACTTGATCGCGGAAATAAAAGCTCATCACGCTGGCCACAGTTTGCCCGTGATGGGTCACGGTCAACACTTCGCAATCTGCGCCGAACAGCGCTTGCAGCGTCTCGAAATAGCGGCGTGCAAACACCGGGGTGCCGAGATTGCGCACGCTTTCAGAATAGGCGGCGAACAGCCGATCTACGCCCGCATCAATTTCGCCCTGCAATCCGGCGTCGATACCCTTACGCACCATCGCCCGCTGCTTGCGCGGGATGGCTTTGAAATTCACGTCCGGGTCGGGATCGAGGGTCTTGCGGAAGTTGACATACAGGTCGCGCTTGGCCGGCCAGTCGGGATGACGCGGTTGGGAATGCCGCAATTCCAGAACGTCTACCTTGAGGGAATGCGCTAATTCAACCGCCGCGGTCTCCAGCGCGGCGCAGGCGCTGGTATCGCCGACCGCGCCGCCCAAGACACAGAAAGGCGTGGAAATCAGCGCATTGCCAAATAATCGGCTGCGAATATGGCCCAGCGGCAGCACGCCGCACAGCGCGCCCTCCCGCTCGGCGTAGAGAAAATGCGCCTCGTGGCCGAATGCCCGGCGCAACACCTCCGCCCAGCCCGCCCGGTGGAAAAACGTCGCATCGGGACAGCCCATGACAAAAGCGTCCCAGCGCGTTGCGTTGGCTGCATCGAGTGCATGAATCTGCAAAGCGCCCGCATTGCTCACGCTATATTCGTCCTGACATTCGTGATTTCGCTACTCTCCAAAAATACCCGATCCATCCGATCCCAGCGGAAATCCCGCAGCAATGCACGCAAGCGTCCTTCCATGCGCCGCAGATTCAGATAATGCCGCAGTCGGGTTTTCCGGGTGATCCCGGACGGGCGCGGCTGTTCCGGGTCGATTTCCCAGGGGTGAAAATAAAACAGGCCCGCCTGGCGGTCTCGCTGATTGACCCGGCGCAGCGCCCAGCGCGACAGGGCATACGGCCACAGCCGGAACCAGCCGCCGCCGCCACAGGGCAGGGTTTTGTCGAAAATTGTGACTGTTGTCACCGGGACTTCCAGCAGGGTCGGCGCGTTGTCCGGGTGGAACGCGAAGCGCGGTGCTTCCGGCATCCCGTACAGATCGTGGCGAATCGGATAAATGCTGGAACTGTAGCGATAACCGGCCTGCTCCAGCTCGGCCAGCGCCCAGAGATTGCCTGCGCCGATGGAATAACTGGCGGCGCGATAGCCGAGAATCGCCGCACCGCCCAAATCTTCCAGCAGCGCCTTGGTGCGCGTGACATCGGCGCGGAATTCCGTTGGCGTCTGTTGCGTCGCCCGGATGTGAGCGTAGCCATGACTGGCCAGTTCGTGACCGTCCGCGACGATGCGCCGGATCAGCGCCGGATGCCGTTCCGCCACCCAGCCCAGGGTAAAAAAAGTGGCCTTGACCCCGGATTCAGCGAACAGATCGAGAATACGGTGGGTATTGCGCGCTACCCGGCGCGGCCACTGTTCCCACTGCTCGCGGGCGATGTGCGGCTCAAACGCCGAAACCTGGAAATAATCCTCGACATCGACGGTCATGGCGTTCACGCGCATCAAGTTCGCTCTCCGTTTGCCAGACAGTCCGCCAACACGGTCGCAATCCGTTCCGAGGCGCGGCCATCCCAATAGTCAGGAATCCGCCCCGCCTTGCCGCCTTGCGTCAAGACCTCTTGCACCGCGCGGCGAATCCGTTCCGGATCAGCGCCGACGATGGTGTTGGTGCCTTCGGTGACGGTGATCGGCCGTTCGGTATTCGCGCGCAAGGTCAGACATGGCACGCCCAGTGCGGTAGTTTCCTCCTGCACGCCGCCGGAATCGGTCAACGCCAACCGCGCCCCCTGCATCAGACCCAGCATTTCCAGGTAACCCTGGGGTGGCAGGCAGCAAAATTGTGGACTGTCCAGCAGCGCGCTGAATCCGGCTTGGTCGATCATGCTCCGGGTGCGGGGATGCACGGGAAAAACCAGCGGCAACTCCCGGCTGATTTCGCTCAGCACGCGCAGCAACTGTTCCAGAACCGCAGGATCGTCCACATTGCCCGGTCGGTGCAGCGTCAAAATTCCATAACCGTTTGGACTGTTGAAAAACACGGCGGGATCAGGCGCGGCGGCCAGGGTTTGCGCCGGAAGAATGGCTCTGGGCAGACAAGCGCGCAACGTGTCGATCATCACGTTGCCGACAAAGCATACTCGATCCGGATGAATGCCTTCCCGGCGCAGGTTGTCCAGTGCTTCCCGCTCGGTGGTGAACAGCAGATCGGAGATCTGATCGGTCAGCACCCGGTTGATTTCTTCCGGCATGGTCCGGTCGAAACTGCGCAATCCGGCTTCGACATGCACCACCTTCACGCCCTTCTTCGCCGCGACCAGCGCGCAGGCGATGGTGGAGTTGACATCGCCGACGACCAGCACGGCGGCGGGCTGTTCCGCGTCCAGCACCGGCTCGAAACGCTTCATGATTTCAGCGGTCTGCACCGCATGGCTGGCCGAACCGACCTCCAGGTCCATATCGGGAGCGGGGATGCCGAGCTGTTCAAAAAAGCGCTGATTCATCGCCACATCGTAGTGCTGGCCGGTATGCACCAACCGGGCGTCCAGCGCGGTTCGGCGCAGCGCTGCCATGATCGGCGCAATCTTCATGAAATTCGGGCGTGCGCCGACGACGCAGAGGATTTTGGGCATGAGAGTGGTCTGCGGAAATCTCAGGAGTGGAGAGGGGACGTCGGGCCAGCAGGCGTTGAGCGGGTGGATTCCAGGCGCTGAATGCGTCGTTCCAGACGATCCAGTTGAGCGTCCTGCCATTCAGGATACTGCAAGAGGGTTTCCACAGTCTGTTCCAATTCAACCATGCGCTGTTCCATCGCCTGGCCGATGCGCAACAACGGACTGTTGCGGGGGAAGGGGGTTCCGCCGCCTTGCTCATCCAGCGCCATCTCCCGGCCTACCGCGTCAACCGCCGTTTCGGGAAATTCCCGCATTTCCTCCAGGAACCCGTATAGCAATAACCGGTCACAAAACACGTTGACCCGGCGCGGAACACCTTGGGTATAGCGATGGATCGCCGCGTAAGCCGATTCGTCGAAATGTGGGAAATCGCCGCGCCAGCCCACGACATGCAGGCGGTGTTCGATGTAGGGGCGGACTTCCGTATCGCTCAGGGGATTGAGATGGCAGGAAGCAATCACCCGTTGCCGGAGTTGCTCCATGCTAGGGTCTTGCAGCGTCTGGCGGAATTCCTCCTGTCCCAGCAAAAAGCTTTGCATCAGCGGCGTCTCGGCGACCTGAAAGTTCGAGAGCATCCGCAATTCTTCCAGAGAGCGCACCGGCAGATTCTGCGCTTCGTCTACGATCAGCAAAACGCGCCGCCCGTGCTGCGCCTGAACCAGCAGAAAGTTTTCAAAGTGCTTGAGCAGTACCGCCTTGCCCACACTCTCGTAGGGCAAACCAAAGGCGGCCGCTACGCTGCGCAATAGATCATCAGCGTCCAGCTGGGTCGTGACCAGTTGCGCAGCGACTACCTGGCTGGAATCCAGTTCGCCGAACAGGCTCTTGACCAGCGTGGTCTTGCCGGTGCCAATGCCGCCGGTAATGACGATAAAACCTTCCCCCTGGCTTAATCCATAGCGCAGATAAGCCAGGGCGCGACTGTGACCGCTGCTGCCGAAAAAGAATTTCGGGTCGGGACTGAGCTGGAAGGGTTTGCCGCTGAAGCCGTAATAGCCGATATACATGGTGGATGTCAGGTCGATGGTTTAAAACTTCACGCTGAACCGGACGTTCAGCCGGTTTTCGCGGAATCCCTGATCGGCGGGTTCAGCGTCATTTTCATAATAACGGTAGCTGATCAGGCCGCCGGAATCCGGGGTGAAGACCCGGGCCAGACCGATGACCGATACCCAGTAGTCATTCTGCTGGTCTTCAGTCAATTCGTCGCGTTCCCAGCCGGTTCCCAGGAAGGAGGCGGTGCGCGGCGCAAACCGCCAGGTCCACAGTCCGCCAAGGCCATAGGCGCTTTCATTGAGGGTGGCGTCCTGATACTGACGGTCTTCGCTGAAGGCGCGCAGGCTGAAGCTGTTGCGCACCCGCTGATAGGTGAAATCCGTTTCAAAACGCTTGCGCAAAAATTCCTGGTTGCTCAAGCCGAACGGCCCACCGACGGCGATGATTTGCCCTTGCTCATCCAATAAGACCGGCTGCCCATCCGGGCCGACCCCAATCAGGTTCTGGTTGAACAATTGCTGGGTGCTGGTCACTTCCTCGGTGTACCGGGCGTTCCATTGCGTCCGGCGGGTGCGGTGGCTCAGTGAACCTTGCCAATGCACGCCGGGATTAACGCCGACGGCTTGATCGCGCCGACTGAGTTCAAAACGGGTGCGCGCTGTTGGAATCCACTGTACTGCGACTTCGTTGACATCCGGCCCATACAACCCGGTCAAGTCCAGCCGGCGATTCGGCGACCAGATCGCACCCAGTCCCCAGTACGAACCGTTGCGATTGTCTTCCTGGAAGGTAGCCAGATCGTTGTTTTCATAACCGGCCTCGGCCAGCAACGCCCATTGCCGGTTCAAGCGATAATCCGCCCGGCCAGTGGCGCTTTCCTCAGTGCTATTGCCGTTGTTCTGGCCCTGCAAATCCTGTTGTTGGCGGGAGTAATCGAGGCTCCAGCTCAACGCGCTAAAACGGCGTCCGCTTTTCAGATTGACCTCAACGCTCTGGAGATCGCCATCGGAAGCGCCGCCCTGGCCGTTGTCGTCCGCATTCTGGCCGAATCCAGTGCGGTTATAGCGATAGCGCAGCAAGGCTTCCGTCCAGCCGCCGAAGTTCTGCCGCCAATAGGGGCTGAGGCCAAAACTGGTCGCGGTGGTTTGATCGTCAGTCAAGGCAATATCGCTGAACAGTCCGACCGGGCTGAAGATATCCGCGCCGCCCGGCAAGCCGAGATTCGGGTTGTTGAACAGCCCGGTGGCAAAAGACGAACCGCCGCCCAAGCCCAGATTGCCGGCATCCACCCGACCGCCGGATGAAACCGGAGCCTGGGAAATCGAGCCGTAAGCGTCGAGAAAGAAGTGATCCTGATACAACTCGGCGGTGCTGAATCCCAGCAGGTTGTTATTAAGCTTGGCTTCGCCTTGCTGGGTATACAGCAGGCCCTGCGCGGTGTAGTCAAAACGGACTTCCAGGCGTCCGCCTTTTTTCCGCGCTGAAATGCCTGGATCGACCTGCAAGACCAGATCACTTTCCGCTTCGCTGGCCGGGGCCAGGCGGATATTGTCGGAATAGGTCGCGCCGACGCTGATTCTCGGCGTGATTTGCCACTCGCTGGCTGGACCAGCATCGCCTTCCTGGGCAGCGGCCGGCCATACAGCGACCGTCAGCCATAACGCTAATGTCCATTGGACGCTGTCCAGCAAGGGCTGGCGAGGGAATCTGTTCACCAGCACGACTCGCTACGCTTCGGCGTCACGATCATGCGCGTTGCGGCCATAGCCGTATTGATAGCCGTAACCATAACCGTAGTAGTCCGCGCCGAGGATGCCGCGCTTCTTGTTGAGTACGAAGCCAACGATCTGGTTTGGATTCAGCAGCGCCAGCGCCTCTTGTACCTGCGATTGATGAGTGCGCCCGGCCTCCACCACCATGACAATTTGCCCGGCCAGGCTGGCCAGCACGCTCGCTTCAGTGGTGACTAGCAACGGTGGCGAATCCAGCACGATGATGCGGTCGGCGTAGCGACGGCTGACTTCTTCGGCCAGCTTGCGCATGTTCTCACTGGCCAACAGTTCGGTGGACAGATGATGCGTGCTGCCGGCAGGCAGGATGGTCAGGGATGGCACATTAGTGTCGACCAGCACATCCGCCAGCTCCAGTTGCTCGTCGATGAGCAAATCCACCAATCCCTGATCGGCCTCGAAGCCGAGCGTTTTGGCGATGGAGGGTTTGATGACGTCGGCGTCCACCAGCAGCACCGTGCAGTCGCGCTCCGCCGCGATGCTCAAGGCCAGGTTGCAGGCGGTGAAAGTCTTGCCCTCGCCGGGCCGGGAACTGGTCACCATGATCAGATTGGGATGCTCGACGATAGTCGCGCCCTTGCCCGCGGCGTTCATCAATAAGGGCCGCTTGATATGGCGGTATTCCTCCTTGATACGGCTGCGGCGGGCGTCAGGCACCAGCAAGCCCAGAGAACGAATGCGCTCCATATCCAGAACGACAGAACGTTGCGTTCGCTTGGGCGCTGCAACGGGCGCGGGAATGAGTGGGGAGAGCGTCGCAGCCCGCTCGATGATGCGGTCTGGGGTTGGCGGCGACGGTGCCGCCGGTTCGTGACGCAGTTGCGACGCCCCGCTGCGCATCGCTCGCTCAATCATATCCATTAGGCGCCCCTGGGACTCGTTATAAGGGTGGTAATTTTAAACCTATGGTTTCGACGACCAGCAACCCGCCATAGAGCATCAGCAAGCACCCGCCCAGCGCGAAGTACCCGATCAGCCCCCACCGACTCCGTCGCGCGGCAGCGGGTGACAAGACTATGTTGACACTGCCGAATACTGGAATCTGCGTTGCGCGCATCAGACTGCGTCGACTGTCGAAAGTGGGCCAGATCTGGGCGAGCAGGAAGGCCAGTGCGCCGCCGACGCCCAGTGCGCCGACCAGAACTCCGGAGATCAACAGCGGGCGGTTGGGGCCGGTCGGCGCCAGCGGCACCCGGGGCGGATCAATGATGCGAAAACGAATGTCCTGATTAGTCTGCTCGGCCTGCTGAGACAGCCGCGCCGACTCCCGCCGGCCGACCAGTTCATCGTATTTCTTGCGGTTGGCTTCATAATCGCGATTCAGTGCGATCAGCTCGGCTTCGACCTGAGGTACGGTATTCACCTGATCCTGCAGCTCTTTACGCCGCTTTTCGTATGCCACCAGCCGCGCTTGCAGGGAGGCGACATTGGCTTCTTCCTGGGCCAGCGCGACCTTAAGCTGCTGATAAACCGGATTGGCGTCCACTCCTGCCGGGCCAAAACCACCGATGTTACTGCTGGCGGCGCTGGTCGCCAGGCTGGCCTGGTACTGCGCCAGTTCTTCCTCGCGCTGTTTTTTCAAATCAGCGATGGTTTGCTTGAGAATGCCCACATCGGGATGGCGCTCGGTGTATTTCAGCAGCAGTTCGTCAAGCTTTTGTTCAAGGCTTTGAATGCGGGCGTCAATCGGTAACGCAGCGCTGGCCGCAGGGCCAGTGCCGGGCTGGGGACCGATGCCGAAGGTTGGCTCCTCGCCGCCGATCTGCTGGAGCAGCGAATTGCGGCGGCTTTCCGCCTGATTCAACTCCAGTCGCACCGCTTCGACATCGGCGCTGGCCTGCTGTAGGCGGGTGTAGTAGTTTTGCCCCTCGGCGGGCATCAAGCCGACGTTCTTGAGCTTGAATTCCTTGAGCCGGTTCTCCGCCTCGACCAGCCGCGCCTCGTATTCGGCGATCTGCTTTTCCAGGAAGCGTTGCGCGGTGTCGGTATCCTGGCGCGTTTCACCGAGCAGGTTTTCCACAAACACGGTCACGACGGCCTGCACGACCTTTTTAGCCAACTGCGGATCATTGTCGATAAAGGCAATACCATACAGATTCTCGCGTCCTGCGCCTGTTAGCTGAATCCGCTTCTGCAAGTTGTTGATAAGCGCATCCATGCCTTCGGTATCCTGGGCGCGGATATCCAGATCGGCGTTACGGGCGATCTTTTCCAGGTTGGGGCGGCTCAGGAGCGTTCGCGTCATCAGGCCGATTTGCGCCTCCGGATTGACGCTCACGGTCAAGCCCTGCAGCAGAGGCCGCAAAATCGACTGGGTGTCCACAAACACCCGGGCCGAGGCCTCGTACTGGTCGGGCAAACGATACACAACCGTCCAGCCGATCAGGCAAACCAGCCAGGCGCAGCCTAGCGCATACCAGCGATGGCGCCAAATGCCTCGCAGGTAATCCAGCAGTTGATCAATAACTTCATACATGGCTGCGCCCTCGGTTGTCCACGACGGCCTCCGGGTTCAGAACCAGGATTCCGGGATGATCAGGATATCGCCGGGTAACATGTCAACATTGGCATTAATATCGCCATCATTTAGCAAATCATCAGCCCGCGCCAGGTATTCCTTCTGCTGGTCATCGACCACCCGGACAATTTTGGCGTTGTTGCCATCGGCAAACTCGGTCAGTCCGCCGACGGCGATCATGACATCCAGCAGCGTCATTTTCCGCTTGTAAGCGATCGCCTGGGGTTTAGCCGCCTGGCCGACGACGCGGATCTGTTCGCTGTACGGGCCAATGCCGCCGGCGACGATCACTGTGACAATAGGCTGACGGATGTAGGTTTCCAGAGCCTTTTCCAGGTCGCGGGCCAGTTGGGTCGGGGTCTTGCCGCTGGCCTGCAAATCCTCAACCAGCGGTGTGGAAATCTTGCCGTCGGGACGGACGGTGACCGACTGGGACACTTCAGGATTGCGCCAGACGAAAATTTGCACCTCGTCGCCGGGGCCAATCAAATAGTTGTATTCATCCGGCGAAGTAGTCTGGGAACCATAGCTGGTTGAGGGCGGCAACAGCTCGCCCTTCGGGCTGGCGCACGCCCCCAGCAAAACCGTCGCGATCAATGAGAGTCCTATGGATGCCCTGTGCCTTGGTTTTATCATGCGCCGTGTCCTCTACAGCTTTACACTCATCTGTTCAGGTTGCGTCGTCGAAGGAGAGGATACTTTGGATAATACCGCAACCAACAAACGACGGTTGTTCACAATTATATAGAGTCGCCATGCATAATTCATCGGCTTTTATCCAAATTCAGCGGCTGGCCCGAAGGTATATTGAAGGTGGGCAGCAGCGGGATATTTTTACCGGCCTTGATCTGGATATCGAACGCGGCGCGTTTATCGCGCTGCTCGGTCCGTCTGGTTGCGGCAAATCGACCCTGCTCAACTTGCTCAGCGGCATCGATCTGCCCGATGCAGGAACGATTCGGATCGATGGTTGCTCCCTGAGCGGGATGAATGAGCAGGAACGCACCCGGTTTCGCCGTCGCCATATCGGTTTCGTGTTCCAGTTTTTTAACCTGATTCCGACGTTGACCGTTGCAGAAAATCTGCTCTTGCCCTTGGAACTGAACGGACTTACGACGTCCGATCAGCGTGATCGGGCGCTGGAACTGCTGGACAACGTCGGGTTGGGCAACCGTCGAGACAGCTTTCCGGAACGACTGTCCGGTGGGGAGCAACAGCGGTTGGCCATCGCCCGGGCGCTGGTTCATGGCCCATTACTGCTGCTGGCCGATGAGCCGACCGGCAATCTCGATGCGGTCACCGGCGAGCGAATTCTGGAGTTATTGCTGAAACTGCACCGGCAAGCGGGAACTACGATTGTCATGGTAACCCATAGTCGTGAGGTGGCAGTGCGCGCGGACCGGATTCTGGTTTTGGAAGCGGGACAGGTTCGGGAGATCAATGGATGACGCCGCTATTGTGGCGGGCGCTGTTGCGCCATCCGCTACGGCATCCCTGGCAACTGGGCCTGGCGATTCTGGGCATCGCCCTGGGCGTGGCGGTGGTACTGGCAGTGGATCTGGCGAATGCCAGCGCCCGCCGGAGTTTCGCGCTGGCGATGGAGCGAATTTCAGGCCAGGCGACCCATCGCCTGGTGGGCGATGCCCAGGGTATCCCGGAAGCGTGGTATGTCCAAATGCGG
>Ga0272412_1000118_pt1 | contig 17727 bp, 15 predicted proteins | sample WWTPWeurt_MetaT_FD_193540 | JGI IMG/M metagenome (GOLD analysis project Ga0272412, IMG submission 193540) | Metatranscriptome of activated sludge microbial communities from WWTP in Nijmegen, Gelderland, Netherland - WWTP Weurt (Metagenome... | ecosystem: Engineered > WWTP > Aerobic digester >...
CGTTACGCCTGATGGCTACACCCAAGTGGTGTTGGTGGTTGAGCGGAACGGTCGTGGCGCTCGATCAGGCCACCAAACACCTTGCCGAAACACTGCTGGCGACACACCAACCGGTACCGGTGCTGCCGTCGTTCAACCTGACGCTGACGTATAACACCGGCGCGGCATTCAGCTTTCTCGCCGGGGCCGACGGTTGGCAACGCTGGTTTTTTCTGGGCCTGGGCATGGCGGTCAGCGTCGGCCTGATCGCCTGGCTGTGGCGGCTCAAGCCAGAGAGTAGCTGGCTGGCGGTGGCGCTGGCGCTGATTCTGGCCGGTGCGGTCGGTAATCTGATCGACCGTGCCTGGCTCGGACAGGTGATCGATTTTATCCAGGTTTATTACGACCGCTGGTATTTCCCGGTTTTTAACGTCGCGGACATTTCCATCAATATCGGCGCGGCGCTGTTGGTGGTGGATAGTTTGCTGCGGAGGAACGCATGAACGCTCACATTCATCTCGCCAATCCGCGCGGCTTTTGCGCCGGGGTGGACCGGGCCATCGGCATCGTCGAACGGGCGCTGGATTTGTTCGGTGCGCCGATCTACGTGCGCCACGAAGTGGTACACAATCGATTCGTGGTCGATAACCTGCGCCAGCGGGGAGCAGTGTTCGTCGAGGAACTGGACGAAGTGCCGGACGACGCGACGGTGATTTTCAGCGCCCACGGCGTGTCGCGGACGGTGCGGGAGCGGGCGGAGCAACGCGGGCTCAAAGTGTTCGACGCTACCTGTCCGCTAGTCACCAAAGTGCACATGGAGGTCAGCCGCCACGCCCGCGCCGGTCACGAGGTGATCCTGATCGGTCACGCGGGCCATCCCGAGGTCGAGGGCACCATGGGCCAGTACGACGAGGGCCAGGGTGGACGGATGTATCTGGTGGAAACGGTCGAGGATGTCTGGGCGTTGCGAGTACGCAATCCCACCGAGCTGGCTTACGTCACCCAAACCACCCTCTCGGTGGACGACACGGCTCGAATCGTCGTCGCCTTGCGCGAGCGATTCCCAGCCATTCAGGGACCGCGCAAGGACGACATCTGCTATGCCACCCAGAACCGGCAAGACGCGGTCAAGGAATTATCGGGACATTGCGAATTGCTGCTGGTAGTCGGCTCGCGCAGCAGTTCCAATTCCAACCGGCTGCGGGAACTGGCGGAGAAAGAAGGAACGCCGGCCTATCTGATCGATGGACCGGCGGATATCGACCCCGCTTGGTTGGCAGGCAAAACCGCCATCGGCGTGACCGCTGGAGCTTCAGCGCCCGAAGTGCTGGTGCAACAGGTCATCGACCGCTTGCGCGAACTAGGCGCCGCCACGGTCGCGGAAAGCGCCGGCCGGGAGGAAAACGTGGTGTTCTCGTTGCCGCGAGAGCTGCGGTGATTTCGTAGGATCCCCAAACCCTCGCCCGGCAGATTTGCAGAGTTGACATTGCCCCACCACCTATTAAGCGATCCAGCGGTTCAGCCCCCTTTCTCTCTTGCCAAGCGGAGAGAGGGCTGAACGCGCACAGTCGATTACTGCCCCATCTCCTTGTACCAGTAGATCAACTGATTATCTTGCGACTCGCCCGGATTTTTGACCTCTTTGACATTCAATCCCATGATAATGCCAACCTTTTGCTCTCCATCGATCTCGACATGAAAAGCAACTGGTGATGGCAACAACCCGCCACCGGGCACGACTTCAAACCGATCTTCCGATTTCAGGGGCACCTCCTCACCCGTCTCCGGATTCTTGACGCCGGAACTCAGAGGTTGTCCAGAGCAATGTTGAACAGTATATATTCTAGCGGTTCCCAAGTTGCCACTGCAGGTTTCCGTATCAATCTCTGTGGAGGGCGGTTCGCTGGTGCCAAAAAACGCCTGGTTGAAAAAGATGAGGGCACTGCCCACAGTCTTCTCCTCGGCGGTTGGGTAGTTGAAATACCAGCCCCAGCCGACAGTAGGCGTTCCGGGCGTTCCACCACTCGTCTCAAGCGTAAGATTGACCTCCGTAGGAACAGCGGTCGCATTAATCAGGTTGCTCTCGGTAAGATTACTGACGCTACCATCGTCCACAACCATATAGAACCGATTTTGAATAGCCGGCGCATCTGTAATGGCATGTGTAGGATCAAAAATTTCGTTGTAACGCGAAACTGCCAGCGGATGCTCCCGATCACCTGAACCGATAAAAACACCGATTTTACCGTTGAGCAACTCTCCGCACTGGCCTAACCTGACCACAGCAGGCCGAAACAGGAATTTGCGTGCATTGTCGTCTGCTCCGCCTAGTGTCGCGAGTTTGGTAACCGTCCAGCTTGCCGGATCGGTATTACCGTTTTCATTGACTAATGCGACGCGCCAGAGATTGGCGCTTGTATCGCCGACATAAAGGTAATCGGGATAATCATCTTGATCTTTATCGGCCAGTGACACATCCGAGGGGATGGGGAACGGCATGTCGGTTTTACTCCAGACAATGGTGCCATCCGTCGCCTTAACCGCGAACAGTCCCGTCCCCATGGTGGGAGTTCCGCTTGGCGGAAGTTTATCGTCATAAGTCGAGTCGTAGCCGGCGCCGAAGAAAAGTACTGGAGTAGGGACATAACTGCCGCCGCTCTTGAGATTTAGCACGCGTATCTGAGGCATCGACCATGTCTGCCCTAGCTTTTCAAAGCCCGCATCTGCAGAGGTTATCTTCCACTTCAGCGTTGGATTTTCTGGATCGGTCACGTCGAGCGCGTAAATGAACCGTCCCCCACGCCGGGCAGTCAGGAAGAGCCAAACTTTATCGTCAGTCGTGTCGTCCGTCGTGTCCGCTCCCTCTCTATAGACCGCCGTGCCACCATCAAAGAAATAGTCCCGGTTTGTGCTATCGGTTTGAGCCGGGTTGTTATCCGGGCTCTTGATCAGCGGTGCATCATCCCGGAGCCGCTTGAGTCTGCTCAAAAACTCCGAAGGCACAAATGCCCATAGCTCCTTGCCTTTGGTACCGTCGAGACCGCCTTCCACGGCCCGATATAAACCGTCGTTGCTCCCGTAAAAGGCAACAATTTTCGAGCCATAGTTCACCACGGCCGGGGTCGAGTGCAGGATATCACCATGAATGGAAGGCCGTGCTTGGTTGGCTAGCCGCTCAGCCGGTTCACGGTTGTCTATGCCTTCAACCCATGCGATGATCTTATCTCGTTCCGTCGTGCTGCTAGCGCCCAGATCGGCCTGTGAAACATGACTGCTGTTGAAAGTGCAATTTTTCAGCGTTGGGTCAGTGCAACCGGTAGTTTTGGTGTAAATCTTTCTCAGATTGCCAGTCGAGCTAATCGCATCGCGCTGTTTCTGTGCAGTGGCTCCTTTTTCGACAATCTCGCCATCAGGCCGATCGGAATCTTTGCCCTCCCCTTGCGGGTTGTAGGCCCAATAATTCGAAGCCTGCGTCCAGAAACTCACGATCTCGGGCAACACAAAGCCGGTGATTGGGCTTTGAATAGCGGCATTATTGACATCCACCAAATCGACCTGATCCTGGTTTGCGGGAATGCCCAGCTTATAAAGCTTCAAGTTGCCAAGTCAGCATGGTTTGCGGCTAGCCTCGGGTCGGAACATGCCCAGATAGACTTGGTTTTCGTTGGTACCGCGCACGCTGAGGCTGATCGGCAAGGCACTAGAGGCAAATATCGTGTTGACAGCTTGGATCTGATCGAATATCCGAGTCAAGATATTTTTGATTTGCTCCTTGTAGCTCGTAGCCACAGAGCTAGTAACAGCATAATAAATACCCTCGCCCTGATTTGCCATGCTTTTTAGCAGCATAGTGTTATCAGGACCTAAACCTGTGCTGCCTGGTAATACATCAATGGTAAAGGTCTGAATGCCGTTTTTGTTGAGAAAACGAGCATACTCATCCGACCAGTTAGCCTGTTCACCTTTTGGATTCAAACTAATGGGATCGGTTCCCAACTTGCCCTTAAGGCTGTTCAGGAGTGATTCGGCTGTCGTATTTTCGCCTTTATCGGGTGGGCCATTACTGATAAAGACGACATAATTGCCACCGCATGGCGACCCTAGAGTAGGATCGATATATTCGGACGACACGGTTTTCATCACGTCAGCAGGACCGTTTTTCCACACGCCCGTGTCGCCTGGATTGTAGTTGGATGGATCCGTAATGCTCGTGGGCTTACCTGAATCGGTTTTTTTCTTCTCATGCCCACTTCTGGAATCGAGGCCCTCAAAATAGAGATAAGCTTCATGCATCGCCAGTGCGTAGCTAGCATTATTACCTTTGTCTGCATTAATCCCAAGATTGCTGATTAGATTTCCCAGAGCTTTCGAGTTATTTTCGCCCATTTCTCGAATATGATACCGCACATACCCACCATCAACATTATTATTTGGACTGCCTGTTTCGGCAAACAGCATCAACCCAACATTGAATTTTGATGGTTGGATTTCTCCAGTGGAAGGGTCCTTATCGGGCTTCAAACCAGTAAAGAACTCTTTCAATGCATCTTTTTCAACATCAAACTTTTTATCGCTACCCGCGGCCTGACTCCAGTTCGCAGTGTTATCCAGGATAACAAGCACGTTTGGGCGAGTGGAACCTGAGGTGCTGGCAGGATTTAGGAAAATGTCCGTATCGGCAGCCGATATGGGAGGAGCATATAATGTGGCTCCCGCTCCAACTAAGAACAGTGTGAGCGATAAAGAGAACGTACTCAACAAAACTCTTATATCGAACATGGAGATAGCCTCCGAATTTAAAAAGCCCAAATTTAAAATTCAATCGCTCACCAAGCAGTTTGAGCGGGAAAATAAAAACTAGCCGGGACACTCCTGATTCCGTCGAATACCTTGATGTACGGTCACTTGGGTTCCAGTCTGGCTATTGTCTTTGATAGCCGCCATCACATCCCAACAGGCCATGGTAGCCGAGGCAGTTGCCAGAGCAGCGGCATCCTCACTGTTATCCACGGGAAGACTCCCTCCACAGGGGCACCCCAGATACAAGGTGCTAACAGAAACTGACCATCCATCCAAGGATTTAGTCAGAGAAGATCCCTCCGCGCTCAAGAATAACGATGGTTGAGCCAACGCCTGTTGGATGGTCGCCTGAGCCGTTGCCTCAGCACTGCGCTGATTTTGCATATTGCCGACAATTTTTTGACTGACCGTGCTGCCTCCCATGGAAGAAACGACGAGCGTTGTCATAATCACCAGCATCAGCAAGCTCACAATCAGCACATTACCTTTTTGCAAACGAAAATTTGTCATCACTGTAGCCTCCTCTCACAGTCGGCGATCACTAACATTATTCAGGCGTACCTTGGTACGATATAGGTGCCGTTTGAAGGCGTCACCTGGCGCGATGATGGTATTGGGATTAGCATCCAGTCCCATAACGTAAGCTTTAGTATCCGTGTAACCCAGCGTTGGTTCCTCATTACGCGCTAACAAAAAAATTTCGACAGTTACCACATCGGACCATTGCCTAAAGCCACCGCCATTATCAACACCATCCGCCTCAACAAATCGATCTGGTTCGCCATCACCGCTAGCCGGATTGTCATCTACGCCATAAACAAAGCGCATGGCTTCAATACCACGCACCAATGAAATTGGAGCGCTAAATCCAGCAGCAGTCAGCTCTCTTTTTTTAAGAGTCGGCACAGTATCAGCATTTGCTCCACTGCATACATCGCATTGACTGATGAAATAAAGGTTAGCGACTAGCGCACGGATATCACCCGACACACCAGCGTCAAAACAATCCCGGTTATTCGCAGATACACACATTAGCGGATTCGATTGAGCGGGTTCTTTGGTGCAATCGATATTGAAGTCTGGCCTACTTTTCATTTCATTTGAGAAATAATTATTATTTTGACTATCAGACCCACCTTTACCAAATTTAGCTTTATTACCATCGCAATTATTCTCAGCAACCTCCAAGGTATACTTAAAACCATCAACATTCAGTGTATGAGATTGCAAAAAGAACCGTCCTGGATTACTCGATAAATCTTTCGGTGAAGTGAGATCAGTCGCAGCACGCCTCACGAGTAAAATATCAGTATTAAGTTGGTATTTATAGTTGGCAACAATACAGTCTTCATTATTTTCGTTCTTAATCGTTGTAGGAATCGTAGCGCCTCCCTTATAACCTTGTACAGCAAGAGCTATAGTTTTATCTAATACAGCTTTAGTAAGCGCACAGGCGCTAGGCTCTGCCACACCAGAAGGAAACTCAGTTATACTAAAATAGCCGCCATAAAAACCAGCATGATTCAAATCATCCACCAGCAATTGAATTGCGTAGCGGCCATTTTCAACTTGGGCGCTGGCTCTAGCCAACTCGCGATAAGAACTGCTCGAGTTGGTCACCATTGTGGTCACACCTAGAATGAGAATTAACCCGAGCACTAAGGCAACCATCAATTCGATGAGTGAAAACCCCATCATTTTTCCAAGCCGGATTGTACTCATGATAGCTATTTCCATTTGGCAATACGAATCAAGGCGCTAACGACTCGCCGCTTTTTGTCGGAAGGATAGCGTGTTTCGCTTTTGCCACAGAGGTTGGCAGAGGCAGTGGTTTCAGTCAAACCCTCCCAGGCGATGGAGATCCGATATAAACTGGTATCACCAGCATCTGGCCGATCAACGCAACCTACTGCATTGATCAACGCGCCAGCCGATGCACCGGCTCCACCCGCTAGTTTTTCACCAGCGCCGAGCAACATATCATTCCAAGATTGCAAATCCTGATCCGAAATTCCGTTACAGCCCTTGTTATATCCCACTGTCCCCTCAGCCCATGTTCCTGGCAGACTGCTATCCGATGTAAAGTAACACCCCACATAGGTTTGATTGCTATTGATGCGATTGAGCATATCTTCGAGAAGAATCAAGGCTTGCGAGCGCTGATAGGATTCCATTTGCCACTGGGTTGCCTTCGTTTGCAGGCTCGCCATACCCAGTAATCCTATGGAAATAACCAGTAGAGCAATCAATACTTCTAGTAGACCAAACCCCTGCTGGCACCGGAATTCATCTGACTGATCAGTCGCCATCATCGCACTCTCCACTACATCCGAGAAACGCTTTCCCCCGGAAAAATGTGCTTTATGAGCACACGGTTGAAGTTTGACTAATCATTGGCGCCCCTGTCGGATCTATACGTATCTGCCGTTGATTTGCCCTTGGAACACAGATATTAAAATCAGCCACTGCAGTACTCAGTCTGCCAGTAGGTTGAAAAATGATCTTGGCATCACCGCCAGTTAGCGTGATATTTCCCTGCTGCGCTATCTGAACCTTCAGGCAATAGCCCGGCAGTGGATCGGTGGCACAATCACTATAGCTTTTGCTGGTATCACTGATGATCGCCCAGCCTCCCAGATTATTATTGCCATCTTTTGCAATAGAGAGAAGGATATTAACATTTCTTTTGACCGCCTCGCTCCGCGTATACAGCAGAACAGCCATCAGATCTTGAGCCACTGTCCTTGCCCGCTGATTAGCTATAAAATCCTGGAAAGATGGAACCCCCACAGTTAATACAATGGCGGCAACCAACAAGGTAATCATTAACTCGATCAGCGTAAACCCGAGTATGCTTTTCATTTGCAGGATATTCATAAGTCCTACTTCCATTTTTCGGCAGGAGTTTTAACACCGGCTTGGTTTAATGTCAGGATAACGTCGCTAGCTTGCGTGGTACCTGCCTTGGGAGTGGCTGTAATTGTGTAAGTGTTCGGTGGGACGCCAACCGCAATCGCTACCGTATATTTTGAATCGACTCCACTCGGTACAACGATGCCCAATGCTGCTAATGTTCCTGAATAGGAGCGGTTATCCATCAGGAACTGCTCCTGTCGCTGCGCGACATCTAGCAAGAACTGCTGTGCTGCCGAGCGATTGGACCGAATCACATAATTGGTATAGCTCGGATACGCGATAGCAGCTAAGATAGCGACAATCGCTACTACAATTATCAATTCAATTAGGGTAAAACCCCTTTCGAACCAAACCTTCATGTAGAATTTGCTCCTAAAGGTTTTAACTAAAGAATAAAGGAAGCCACCAATATCGTGTGTATATTCCCCTCTTGGCCCACTCTCCACTACGCAATAGTGCTGGTTACTTACCCCAGCAAGCGGCAATATCACCAGCGTCTCCCGCAGTGCCATTTCCATCATAGTCACCAGAGCTTTTCACGCCCAGATTATTGAGTGTCAATGCGCCACAGCGATCTGCTGCCATGACACCAGGATTGACCGGCGTCGCAGTCAGCGTATACGTAGACACCGTTACTGCAAGTCCAATATTGTAAATCGCAGTACCACTACTCGGCGATTGAATGCGCGGTAACGAAGCCTGCGTAATTACCGCACCTGCAGAATTTCTAGTGTAATCATTTGATTCGGTAAAAATGCGCTCCAAAAATTGCGCGTCATCCAACAAAGCCGTTTTAATGTCGGCCCGATTGGCACGTCTGACGTATGCGATGTAACTGGGATATGCAATAGCAGCCAGTATCGCGACAATAGCAACTGTTATCATCAATTCGATTAGCGTAAAACCCCCTTTCCGCTGATCATCCACATACCACTGCCCACACCTCCAGCCCTCCCCCACCCGGAAGGAGGGCAATTCGTTTGCACGGTAGCGATTCGATATATCGTCCTTCGTGCCAAATCTCATTGTATTTGCTCCCAATAGATACGCTTGGGCGGACTACCCCCCGTTGCACCCGTGTCACTAGAGTTGGCGATGGACTCCACCTGACCCGATGAACCGGGTAATAGCTTATATGCGATTCCCTTCGTGGCATCGCCTTCCACCCATGTTATTTCGCTGACGATACCAGTTTGTTTTTTCAATTCGAGCCCACTGACCGATACTTGTTGGTTATCAACAGTAACGAGATCAAGCGTATCGAATTTCTCATCCTTGTTAATATCGAAAGGCGATGTACCCCCTAAACGACCACAACTAGTACTCACTTCCATCAACCAGCTTGTACCGCTTCTTTCGCATGGATCGGAGGTTGGCGTTGAAGTCGTGAAAATCACCCGAGTGTTCAAGCCAGATGTCGTAAAAAACTTGATCAAGGACGATGACGCAATTCGCTCGGAGGGGATAGGCGGATTGTGGTTCGACGTCGCGGGAAAGTCCAGGTAACAGCCCTTATTGCTAGTGGACAATGTGTCTGCACTAATTACTCTTCCCAATCTCTCAACCGTGGGAGAGGGATCTAGATCCACAGTGCTGAGAGTTTGTGCCAACATGTCGGTGCGACTGACTGTACTCGTAGTCGCAGGGTCGTCCCAAACGCCATAAAAAGTCTGCACATGATCATCGGTTAGGTCGCTTGCCACCAGATAGCTTCCAGTACCAAAATAAATCATCACTTTGCCATCTATTAACTTTGCATTGGGTTGAGTGGTGATGGTTTGCGTTACTTGGCCACTGACACGCGGCGTGGTAAACACGGGGTTGCCACCATTACCCAGAACCCAAGTACCCGAGGTAAGGTCTGTAGAGTCTGTCAGGGTATTGTTCTTCTCAAATTTCCATAGATTGCCATAGAGGTCGCCGGCATAGATCGCATCTACGATTCCATCGCCATCACTGTCAAACGGATACGGCGTTGACAAACCATTGGCGGGGCTCGTGCTAGTGCTAGGAGCGCTGAAAGTGCGAATCCTGGCGATCAGGGTACCGTTTGAGAGATCGACAATATATAAAACCGCATCTTCATTGGTGCTGTTATAGCCGTTACCAAAAATAGCAGCCCACTGCGTTTTGTTAATGGCTGCGATTTGCGGCTGGCCAAAAGTGAGTCCTAGATAACCGGTATCAGTGAATTCCCATTTGACGTTCGTCTCGGCAAAGCTATTAGTATTGGATATATCGAGGGCATAGATACTTTTGCCGCCCGCTCTGAGACCGCCAACGAGGTAAGTTTTCCAAACACCACCAATATAGGCGTCTCCCACAGTAGGTGTGCCATCCACGAAATATTTATGGGATTTGATATAGTCTAGATCAGTTAGCGTATTCAGGTAGTCATACACCCCCGCTGGTACATAGGCGAATAACTCCTTGCCCATATTCGCGCCACTAATCTCTGCATTGAAAGCGTGCAACATGCCATCATTGGCACCAACATAGACTACGGGGGTCCGACTGGCTTTCCCAGCAACATAGGTCTTATAGGCAGTTTTCCCTCCTGTCACCGCGATGTTATCCCCGCCATAACCAAAATCTTCCTTATGAGCATAGACAGTACCGGAATTCATGATATCGCCTAGCACCGAAGACCGGTCGCGGAAATTAGCATAGCGTACTCTATCATCTTTGATGCTACCCGTTTCAGCCACATAAGTGCCGGGATCTGTCGTAATAGTCTCCACAGCGGTAAAGGTATTAATGTCTGGGATGGTAGCCACGGTATAAGCCCCGTTGTAGGCTACCGAATCCGAAGTGACCCCGCTGACTGTAACCCGAGAAGTGACCCCCGTCACGACAACTTTATCGCCTACTTTCAGGCCATGCTTAGGCGCTATAAAGGTTACGATCTGAGTGCTAGAGTTCCAGGAAGCGCCAGTGATAGCGGTATAGCCACGCAGCCAGACCAATCTTTCCGGACAAAGGTTATCCACGGTTCCGTCGGCTTTCTTATTTAACACGGTTTGCAGGTTACTGATGCTAGGGCAGGCATTAGTCCCAGTCAAAGTAAATTCCTGGCCACTGCTACCATTCCAGGTAAAAATCTTGCGTGGTGAAGTGGTCGAATTTCCCGGAGATATCAAACTCCCTGCCTCCCAATAGGCCGTTGTACCTAAGGTGCCATCTTCGGGATCAATTGGGAACGCTTGCAGAGTGCCGCTCCAATCCGCGTTGAAGCGGGCCACAAAGGCAGTGGGATTTGACTCGGTAATTCTCGCGACATTGGAACTTACTCTGGCCCCACCACCTGAAGCGGCAGCGCTACTAATTGTATTTATGACATCCTTAAATGCTTTTACGAGATCGTCTGGATTATCGGCGCTATAAAACTTTCCACGACTGTTAATCGCCATATGCCAGAGATCGTAGACATGCCCGTCTGGATCGTCACCAACGGAACTTTGATTGATTTTAGGCCAGTTCAGCGTACCGGCTTTCAATCCATCATATCCACCGGTATACGTACTACCGGTCCAGACAGGACAACCAGGCTTAGGGTTATTGGGATCATCGGTACTTTCAGAATAATTACAGTCCTTCACCAAAGTCTGCGACAGGCCAAGCCCAATAGCGTAGTTCACCATATGTTGCCACGTTGCAGGATCGTTCTTCGGATTCCAGAATTGTTCCTTCGAATCGCCTGAAAAATCAATCATGTTAGGCGAAAGTGCATTGGCTAACCCAGGATAAAGATCATTTGCCCAGTAATAAAAAGCCGTATCGGCAAGGTCGTTTGCATTGGAATAAGTGCTACCACCAGGCGTAACGTTAACGTCTTTATAGGGTGCTCTAGGTGAGTAAGAAGTGATAGCAGGTGTAGGGGTATCACTACTATTTCCTAGCGTCGTGGTTCCACTGGAATCCGGATCGGTATTACTGCCGGGCGTCTGGAACTGGACACGGGGGGAAGAACAATAAGAACCAGAACAATCCTGATTCCATAATCCATCTGTAAACAGAACATGGAAATTTCCACGGCACGCACGTACCGTACCCTCACTGACATAGGGATTTTCCGCATACGGGCTATTTGCCCCAGTCACCTTATAATACTCACCCGCCCGCTTGAGAGCGGAACGCATCGGCGTCCATCCGCTAACATTGATACGCTGTAGCCAGTTATAAAAATTGGTTTTCTGGGCCAAATCCAAGGTCTTAAGACGATTTGCTGCCGTCACTGGAACAGTCTTGGTTTCGGTCCAAGACAGCCCTACGTTAGAGAAACTATTTGTGTCGAAAGTCTCATTAACACGAATACTGATATCGCTTAACCCACTGGCGACGGTATAATTTTTATTGTAGGAGCTATAAGAGCCTGTGATACCAGATACAGTGACTGTTGTACTATCCGGGATATCCGCAAAAAAAGCATTGCATGGCGCGGTCGTCGTCGTGGTCGTGATCGTATAAGTATATCCTCTTCTCCTGGAACCGGCTTTGGTAAATGTAACATTACACGTAGCGGTATGTGTAGTAGTAGTAGTGGTGGTTCCATAGCCTGGGCATGCTGTACCAGGACTAATATCGCATCCTCCATTGATGGTCTGCCAACCAAAACGAATCGTGCCATTTTCCTCGGTGGTGGTGGCAGTTTTTGTTTTTACACCCGTTATGGCGGTCATGGCTCCGCTCATGACCGCCATAACCCGAGTGCGATAGAAAGAATACCAGTTGGCGAAATTTTGTTTTTGCGCGGTAGCATCACCGGCCGCAATGTCATTCGTGCCACCGACTACTATTTTAATATAACAATCGTTGTCAGTTCGGGTACCGTCACAGTTCGTCGGTTTTGCAGTAGATGAGGATTTATCCAAATAGAATAAATAATAAAAAGCCGCTTCCCCCGTACTGGTAACGAATGTTGCACTGCTATAAGCATCGCTAGGTTGTGATTGCTTAACTACTTTGTATGAGGTGCCTAAATTAAGGCCACCGCTTGGCCCCTTGCTTGTATCGAATCCATTGAACCAAGCCGCCGTAAAACTGGTGCTATAGCTAATGCCGTCACTCCGGGTAGGGATTGGATAGGTGATTTTTGGATTATAATACATGCCATTGACCGAAGAGGATGCGAAGCGTGGGAGGTCGGTGGTATTCATAAAACTATCAACATCATCCGGCATCCAACTTCTTGTCATACTTCCTGAATTATCAATGGTCATCACCAGGTTTGGCGGAACACCCAAGGAAGTTAAGAATAGGGGAAAATCAGGAATAGCTAGAGGAGCAGCTCGGCCGCCGACAGACCATAGCAAAGCAGCTATCAAAACCACGCGGACGTAATGGATTAATGTTGTCAGCGACATGGTATTTCCCTCAATTAGAATATTCATACATGGTTTGCAAAACGACAACGGCATTGCTATCTTTGCCCACAGCTCGCGTTGTAACACGATAATAGTGCTTAGTCACTGCGGGAGAACCCGATGTTACATCGGGCATTCTTTCCACGACATAACGAGGTTGAGCAGCAACCAGTTCCGTATCGATGGAACCTGTCGGGTTGATGCCATTACTGGTCCAATTAAACGTATCTCGCCAATAAGCCACATCATTGGCGTGGCATTCGCCATTAGGTAAGATGCCGTCTCCGGAAACTGGATCCGCATCATCGGGGCTATCACTGCAAGATTTAGCTGCCGGGGCTAATGCGTTTAGCTGCGAGGAAGTTTTAGTGAAGATCCAGGCTTCCGCTTTCTTAAGCGCATGTTCGGCGGCTTGAAAAGCTAAATCCCGATTGCGAGTATTGCCTGTCATACGCTCGTTCTGCATGCTATCCATAGCAGCCGGAACGCCATACATCATGATCATCGCCAAGATTAGGAGGGTGATAACCAACGTCGCCCCGCGCTGATTTTTTTTGAGTGTAACGCGTGACTTTCTCATAAGCGATTCCGTATAGCGATGGTGTTGGTAAAAGTTTTACGCAAGAGCCGATCTCCCGTGGCGCCAACTTTTTCGTTTTGCCCAGACACCAAGGTTAATTGAATGCGAATACTGAGGACGCACTTCCAAAAAGCAGTGGCGGAACCCGCAGGGTCGCATATCGCCGATTGGATGCTCACCCCACCCTTGGCTCCTGCATTGACTTCAGCGGCCGTCCAATAATCATCGACGTTGCCATCACCTGGAAGAGGATTTCTGGCAGCGACATCAGCGCTGGTATCGACTCCGTAAGTGATCTGCATATTTTCGACACCCTGAACCAGTTCTTCCGACGTACCGTTCACGGTTGGCGTACTGCTAACGACACTTTGCCCTAACTGAACCCGATATAAGGCTGGTTCGCCTACTGGATTCTGGCCGATGTAATAGGAAACACCGCTCAGGCGATAAAGGCCCATCGCGTTAGTGCCTCCACCGAAAGTACCCAAGGACGAGCTCGAATTGCCCGGCGAAGCGGTACCCGTACCACTATAGGACACTGTCTTCGTGCTGGACCCGCCTATTGCCGTCACTTGAAAAACGGCGGCGTGGGTATAGTCGGCGGCCACAAAGACTTCGCCAACAGTAGGCGCACCGCTGGCAGGCCAAGTTGACAACGTGAAGGAAGTTCCTGGAGTTTGCGTGGAAAGAGCGTATTTATTGTTGGTATCCACGCGCACTACAGTTAGAGAATCAGTATTCGTCCGATAACAAGGCGATGTATTCGCAGTCGTGCAGACGCCGGGAGGGTTGGTATTTTCATAACCGATCAATGGGCCGGCTCCATCGACGCAGTTCTTGTTACCGAAAATATCGATCAGCGGGCATAGAGGAGATGATAGCTCCATATTAACGACATTAGCGGGATTCGCATCTTGCGATCCAGTGAAACCCAACATACGGATGTCTACGCTCATGAGTTCAAAGCCGTAGCGCGTATTAGTCTGCATTTGAGTGAGGACGCCCTGAAAGCGAGAGCTTTGCGAGGCATTCAAATAAATGTAGAAAAGACCCGCCAACAAAATAAGACCAATGGTCATTGCGACCATCAACTCGATTAAAGAAAACCCTTTCCGGCGAGCAGGAAGCGATAATAACAGCGAATGGATAGATGATGGGGCGCTCATAGCGTCGACACGGTCTTCCAAGTATGAACAGTGTTATCGCTCGCATTCAGGCTTTCGGACCATCTGATTTGGACCGTGACAGTCTCGCTACCGGAAATCTTGATGTCAGCCGCTCCCGAAGGCAGGGCAGCCGATAACGAGGTCAACCAAAAATAGAGGTCGGTAGCCGCCACACTGGCACCAGCAGTTGGGATAGCACTGATAAAATCTCGCGTATAGCTGCCGGCTGTCATCCCTTGCCGGTTAACGCGCATGCAATCAATGATGTCGTAAGCATAGAAAGTAGCCATGCTACGTTGCATAGCGAGACGGTTATTTTTCATGGAATTGACCATCATCGCTGCAAAGCCCATCAGCCCCACCGCGATAATCACCATGGTGACCAAAACTTCCAGCAAGGAAAAACCGGATTGATGGAAACGTCGGATTTGTCCGTTCATTTATGGATTCTCGCAACTGGTGATATCATTACCATTTTCTTTTTCAGGGATACCGTTTCCGTTAGAATCGGTGGCAATGCGCAGGCGAGTTCGGGTAACGACAATAGCTCTGGCCTTGTTTTCATCGCTGTTCGCACAAAAGACGAAGGTTCCGGCTTGGTGAGCCATGCCCAGCCGATCAAAGGTGATGTGAAACTTGAAGTTGCTGTCAGCGTACAAGGTGTAATTGGCTGTCAGGGCTGGAAAAACCCGTAGCAGCGGTTCTTCGTTGGCGGCGCCGATATTATTCCTGACCGGCGGATTGTCATCATTGTTGTTAGCAAAAACGATCCAGCCATTGCTCCAGTTGAACGAGTTATTCGTATCGCAACTGGAGCCATCGGCGCTCCTGCAAAGAGTGACAGAACTGCCGCGCTTGATCGCTTCGCTACGCGCGAAACTGATGGCTCCATAAAGCCCTTGAACTTGCCCGGAAAGCCTGCTTTTGATCATCAAATCCCTAAAAGCCGGTACGCCCATGGTCACAAGAATTGCCGCGACCATCAGCGTGATCATGAGTTCGACCAGCGTGAATCCCGTATTCCTAAAAATCGACATTACCTAGCTCCTGACGTATTGTTGGCTTCAATGCATGTGAGGCCGGAAGCCAAGTAAACAAGATATTATGAAATCAATAGCTTGTATAAAAATATACACAAGATTTAGATAAGAATTTTCATTAAAATCAATTGAGTAAAAAATACTAACTTAAAGGAAAATTGAAAATCACCATCCCATGAACATGAAATAATCTTTTGATGGCTGATATCGCAACCTTTTGTAGACAAACGGCTGCTCTCGGCCGACGAGTGGTCAGATTTGATTTTCTCAGATCAGTCGTAGATACAATGCAGACTGGATCAGACGCGCGCCATAATCCGACTTGGGAAACGATCACCGACATGGGATCGCAACGCACTCACTTGATCGCCCGTTCGGTTCTCAAAATTCAGGTGGGATTACCCTACAACCACGGACTGGACAACGGCCGCTAGCCTTGTGGAAAGTCTCCAACACCTTACTGGTGATGGATCTAGCTGATTTTACTGCGGATCTTGAGAGCCACTGCTCGACATACCGCTCACCAACGGCTTCCAAGCGAGAATCTTTCTCTTTTCCTTGTCCTTGGTCCGAGGCTGAGCATCGAGCACGGTGGACACTCGACTACCCTCATCGAACGCACCGTCGACGGGAGCACGGTCATACGCAGGAACAACGTCCGCCGCTTGATCATGGGTGGTACTACCCCGACCCACAATCGGTGGAGTAGCCTCTCTCATCGGCACTGCCGAACCGGTGGAAATACCATCGCTGGCCGGATGTTCGTCGTCAACAGCGACGGACTCAACCCGCAACTCTGCATCGCCGGCCAGCGCCGCTATCTCGTCACTTTTGTTTTGCAATGTTACCTGCACGACACTCTCACCCATGATCCGATCAGCCACCGATATCCCGCCCCGGCTGACGATCACGGCGGTATCCCCCTCAAAATGGATGCTCTCGATCCAAAAGACCGCGTTGCCAAAATTTGGCGATGCGGACGGCTTGGAAGGCAACGCCTCATCACCCGCCTGCCAAGCTTTCGCATCACCCCAAGCTTCGGGATGCGTCCGCAGCCACTGCAACGCCAGGATAGCTCCGGATTCGGCTGCCATCGACGCTTGGATCATCCGTTTCTGATTACCCACCATCCGCTCCTGTAAGTCTGAACCCGTCATGGCGCTCACTCCGAGCAGAGTCATCACCAGCAAAATAATCAGGCTGATGATCAACACTCCCCCTTCCTGCAAGGCTCTGGTCTTCACTAAAAACTTCCTTTTAGCCGGGAAAAAATCCTGGGACGCATCGCTACGGTCAGCGTCACTTCGGGCTGTTGTGGAGAAGCTGAATCCAGCAACCGCAACGTGATTCGGACGCTAACAATCGCATTTAAATCTCCCGGTGATTCGGCATAGCCATCCACCTGACCATCGTCATCCGAATCCATCCCATATTGAACCTGCATTGCCGCGATGCCCTCTACCAACGGCTGTTGCGATCCTGGCGCGATCGGATAGGCCGAACTACAGTACAAGGCGCTTTTCTTGACATAAAAATAACTGATAATGGTACCAGTAGAGACTGGCTGCCCCAGGCAATTGAAAACACCAGTCCCTCCACTGTAGGCGACAATAATCCCATCCCGATGGCTCCCTTCCCGAACCGATTCTGTCATACTCAAGACGTTTCGGAGCAAATTCGATGCAACCCGCAAATTCTCCTGCATCTGGTTAAGACTATCCTTTCTGAGATAAGACTGCTTGCTGCTCAGTAGAACACTGAACATACCGCCAATCAAAACCAGGCTGATCGATAAAGCCACCAGAATTTCAATCAGCGTAAAACCATTATTTCGATTGCGAATGATCCTGTTCATTTCGCCACACCAAATCTCGGTATGCCGA
>Ga0272412_1000120_pt1 | contig 17672 bp, 8 predicted proteins | sample WWTPWeurt_MetaT_FD_193540 | JGI IMG/M metagenome (GOLD analysis project Ga0272412, IMG submission 193540) | Metatranscriptome of activated sludge microbial communities from WWTP in Nijmegen, Gelderland, Netherland - WWTP Weurt (Metagenome... | ecosystem: Engineered > WWTP > Aerobic digester >...
CGGTGTATTGGTGAGGACATCGCGTGACTCGCATGAACAGACGGGTAGTCATGGCCGTTGAGGCCGGCGCAGTCGCGGCGGCGTTGATGTTCTGTGCGGCTGATGAATTCACCAGTCGGGAGCAAGCAACGTGTATGAATACTCGTGAACAAGAGTTGCAACAATTATTTCTGCTCTTACAGGAAGAATCGGCTGTGCTTGATGAATTGGTCCCACAGTAGAGTCGGCGATGGCTCTGTTTCTGAGCCTGTCCTCAATTCTGCATCTGGTCGTGCCGAGCCGCGGCCAGTTACTGCTGCGGTCGGCAGGTGCGCGCAGTCGATCGGTAGGGTTCTAGGTAATACGTGCATTTGGGCGAATTTGTCCCCCTGTCTGTCCCTATGCGTCGTGGTAGAGACGACATCCAGACATATTTTTGTCGATGGCTGACTAAAGGAGCTACCAATGCGTGACACCATGTTCTTCGCGAAGCTGCGGGTGCTGTTGTGTGGCTGGCGATGGAAGCATCATCGCAAGAGCTCATGGCTGAAAGCGCGGTTGCGGCGTTTGCGAGGGCGATTGGTCATCCAGCGGGAACGAACGAGTCTCCGCTCGGCACCGGCTCCTGCCAACCCGTTCAGTCTTGAGCCCTTGGAAGCGCGGGTGTTACTTGCGGCCGACCTGAGCGGTGTGGTGCAGTCGGCTGCTGGAATCGATCCGGCGGTCCCCACCAATACCGCCAGCGCGGTCGTGCAGGTGCAGAACAGTGGCAATCAAAATGTCTCACAATCCCAAGTTGGCGTGTATGCCTCAATCGATTCCACACTGGATAGTGCAGACATTCTGCTCGGAACTGTGAACACTGGGCGGCTTAACGCCGGACAATCAAAGAACCTCACCGCGAATCTCAGCATTCCGAACAGCCTGGATGCCCTTACCTACCGGCTCTTGGCAAAGCTCGACAACGCCAACGCAATTGCCGAGAACAACGAGAGCAACAACGTCGCTGTTGGCGGCACGATCAACGTCAAATGGCAATTCGGCACTGTTCCCGGCCGTAGTGGCAGTACCACACTCACGCTCAAAGATTCTGACGGCACCACCGTGACGTTTGGCCTCACTGGCTCGGGCCTCGGCGAAGTCATTAAAGACGGGACCGGTTGGGATCTCAAGGTCACGGGTACGGCCGCGACATCGGCGGTGACCATTACAACCAACAGCGGAGGCAACGGCCGCGTGAGCCTCAACGACGTCCATGTGTTCGGGCCGCTCGCCTCGTTTACCGCTGCCACGACTGACTTGACTGGCACCATGGCCATCGATGGGGCCGTCAACATTCCGGGATCACTACCGGGCACGCTCACACTAGGAAGTATTCAGGGAGGCACGATTGCGCTGCCATCGGTTGAAGCGCTCACGGTGTTGGGTGCAACGACGAATGCCAGGATTTATGTAGGGACAACGTTCGGACAGGATGGCCAACCAGGCGGGACCGGTGCCAATGCCGACACGTACGGAGCGGGAACGATCGGTCTTTTTACCGTCACCGGCGCCATGAGCGGAACAGTGGTCCGTGTAGGGATCGATCCTGTGGACGGTACGTATGGGAACGGCAACGACCAGCAAATTGGGGGTACGGGTAGCTCCATCGGGGGCATCATCATTGGTGGCACTCTCAGCGCCGACACACGCTTCTATGCCGGGGCGTTCCCCACGCGGTATCTCAATGGACTGACGCTCAAACCGACGGCCGGAGACGTCCACTTCACGAGCAACTTTAGTGGGCCAGTTCTCACAGCGGTGTTGGGACAGGATACTGGCAGCTCGACGACTGACAAACTCACTAACAATCCCACCATCACGGGAAGCCTCAACGATCCGCAAGGGATTGCGACGTTTACGGCGGGATTCGGCCCGACTCCGTCATTCAACATTCTGGCTGACCGTCAAGCGAACGGGGCATTCGCGTTGAGTCCCGCTCGCCTGGAGCAGATCAACGGTGGTCCTCTCACGGACGGCCCCCTGACATTGACACTCCGTGCCACTGACAGCGCAGGCAATGTGACGCAGACACTCGTGCCGCTCACGCTCGATACGCAGGCACCGGTCCTGACCGTCGATTTGGATCCCCTATCAGACAGCGCGCCGATCGGCGACCAACAGACAACCAATGCTACGGTCACGCTCATAGGCCAGACCGAAGCGAATGTGCTCGTTGAGCTCGTAGGGCTCGGTCGATCGGCAACGGCTGATGCTGGAGGCCGATACAGCTTTGCGAACGTAGTGCTAGCGGCTGGGGCCAACACGTTCACCGTCCGAGCCACGGACCAGGCAGGAAATCAGCGCACTGCAGCCACAACCATAACTCGCCTTTCGGCGAATCAGCCGCCTGTATTAGATCCTATCGGGAACAAAACCATCGATGAAGGCGCAGAGCTTCGATTCACCGTCACGGGTTCCGATGCCGATGTTCCGACACAATCACTCATTTATGGGGCAACGGGACTACCGGGTGGCGCAACGTTTGATCCGGCGACCCATGAGTTAGTCTGGACTCCGACCGAAGGCCATGGACCGGGGACCTACGATGTGACGTTCTCCCTGAGCGATGGTGTGGCGACAGTCAACGAATCTGTGACCATCACGGTGAATGAAGTCAATCAAGCTCCGGTGCTGAGCCCCATCGGCAACCGATCGGCAATCGAAGGGACGCTTCTCACGTTTGACGCAAGTGTCGCGGATGGGGACATCCCGGGCCAGGTGGTCACGTATTCGCTTGAGAACGGCAGTGGAGGTGCCGTGCCGGTCGGCGCAAGTATTGACGCGTCAAGTGGTGTGTTCAGCTGGGGGCCAACCGAGGCCCAAGGCCCTGGCACCTACACGTTTGACGTGGTCGTCACGGACAACGGCGTGCCGGCGCTGAGCGATCGTGAGACCATCACGGTGACGGTCACTGAAAGTAATCTGGCTCCTGGACTTTCCGTGCCCGCATCCGTCACCGGCGACGAGCAAAGTCCGGTGACGTTTACTGCTGTGGCAACGGACGGCGACCTGCCGGCCAATCAATTGACATTCAGTTTACAGGGAACCGTGCCGGACGGAGCGACTATTGATCCTCTGACCGGGGTATTCAGCTGGACGCCGACCGAAGCGCAGGGGCCGGGAGTGTACGACATCACGGTTCGTGTAACCGACAACGGGACCCCAAGCGCGTTCATCGAACGGGCGGTGCGGTTGACCATTGGCGATGCCAACCAATCGCCAACTATAACCAGCGCGTCCTCGGTCGCGGTGCCGGAAAATCAGACGGCGATCATGACGGTCACGGCATCCGACGCCGATATTCCAGCACAACCTCTCACGTTCAGCGTGACCGGCGGTGCGGATGCGGCCGCCGTCGCCTTCACCACGGGCGGCGCACTGAGCTTTGTGACGGCGCCGAACTTCGAGCTTCCCTCCGACGCGAATCATGACAACGTCTACGAAGTGACGGTACAGGTAAGCGATGGGGCCGGCGGCATTGCCACGCAGAATGTGAATGTCACTGTGACGAACGTGGTGGAGACGGTGCCCACGCTCAGCATCAGCGATATCACCTTGGCCGAGGGCACGTCTGTCTCGGGTTCGACGGCATTCAATTTTGCGGTGACCTTGTCGGAGCCCGTGAATGAGACGGTCACGGTGCAGGTGGCGACGTCGGACAACGGGGCCACCGCGGCGTCAGGGGACTATACCCCACTGCCGCCGACGACATTGACGTTTAGCCCAAATCAGACGGAGCAGACAGTCACGGTGCAGGTGCGGCAGGACGATCGAGTGGAAGGGAACGAGCAGTTCCAGGTCTCGCTCAGCAATGCGACCAATGCGACCATTCTGGATGGCGCGGGCTTCGGAACGATCACGAATGACGATGTCCGTACGTTGAGCATCAACGACGTGACACAGACCGAAGGAACGAGCCCGGCGGGCTTCACGGCCTATACGTTCACGGTGACGCTGTCGGCACCGACTCTCACGTCGGACGTGACGGTGCAGGTGGCGACGTCGGACAACGGGGCGACGGCAGCCTCGGGAGACTATACCCCACTGCCGCCGACAACATTGACGTTTGGCCCAAATCAGACGGAGCAGACAGTCACGGTGCAGGTGCGGCAGGACGATCGAGTGGAGGGGAACGAGCAGTTCCAGGTCTCGCTCAGCAGTGCGACGAATGCCACGATTCTGGATGGCGCGGGCTTCGGGACGATTCTCGATGACGACGTCAGGACTGTGACTATCGATGATGTGACCGTGACGGAAGGAAATGCTGGAACCGCAGTGGCTACGTTCACGGTGACCCTTTCGCAAGCTTCATCAGGGATCGTCACGGTGCTAGCGACCACGGCCGCCGACTCGGCCACACCCGGATTGGACTACACTACTCAATCACAAACTCTCACATTTGCGCCAGGAACGACGCAGCAGACGTTCTCGGTGCCGATCATCAATGATCTATTGCTGGAGCCGACGGAACAATTCTTCGTGAATCTGAGCAATGCGAGCGGTGCAGTCGTGATTGCCGGCGCTCAGGGAATCGGGACTATTCTTGACAATGACGTCAATCAGGCCCCGGTGTTGGCTCCAATCGGCAACCAGACGGTCAATGAAGCGCAACTCTTGCAGTTTAATGCCAACGCCACGGATCCCGATGGTCTCACGACCCTTACCTACTCGCTCGAGAACGGGGTGAGCGGGCAGATACCGGCAGGAGCTGTCATCGCTGGAGGTACGGGGCTATTTAGCTGGACGCCGACCGAGACACAAGGTCCTGGAAGCTACACGTTCGATATCGTCGTGACCGACAACGGTACTCCAGCATTGAGTGCGCGCGAGACCATTACGGTGACGGTTGATGAGGTGAATCAAGCCCCGACGCTGCAGATCATCCCGGATCAAGTGGCCACGGCGGGGCAGCTGCTCACCTTTGCAGCAGTGGGAACCGATCCGGATATTCCGGCTAATAGCGTGACCTACAGTTTGCAGGGAGTGGTCCCAGCAGGCGCGACCATCGACTCGACGACCGGAATCTTCTCGTGGACCCCGACCAATGCGCAAATTGGCTTGCAGAGTCTCACGGTGCGCGTCACGGATGGCGAATCTCCTTCCTTGTTCACCGAGCAAATCGTAGCGATCACGGTGAATGCGCAGCCGAACCAGGCTCCCGTCCTGGCGCCGATTGTCGGGCGCGAGGTGGCGGTTGAAGGAGTGGAGACGCGGTTCACGCTCAGCGCGACGGACGCGGATTCCCCGGCGAGCGTGTTGCGATACAGCGCGACGGGGGTGCCGGAGGGCGCCACACTGGATGCGCTCACCGGAGAATTCCGTTGGACGCCGACGGAGGCGCAAGGAGGGCAGGGCTACCAGACAACCTTCATTGTGACAGACGAGCAGGGGGCGCAGGACTCACAACTCGTCGCGTTCAACGTGATGGAGGTCAATAACTTCGCGCCCATTGCCAATCCGGACAGCGTGCCCACGCCGCTCGATACGCCGGTGACGATCACGGCGGCGTCATTGCTCGCCAACGATACGGATGCGGACAACCAGGCCAACGGCCAGGAGTTGGCTATCGTGCGGGTTGGGGCGGCGCAATTTGGCACGCTGGAGGTGACCACGGTGCCGGATGTGGTGCTGGGGACCAAGCTGGATACCATCCGCTATACCCCGAACGCCGGCTTCGAAGGCGTGGAGACGATTCAGTATGAGATCAATGAACTGATCGACATCCAAGCCGGCTCGACCTTCCCGCACGCCACGCTGGACGCGAATGTCGTCGGAACCCTGACCATCACCGTGGGTAATCCTCAAGCGAATCAGCCTCCTGTGTTGAACCCAATCGGCAACCGAACTGTGAACGCAGGCCAACAACTGACGCTTACCGCAACCGCTGCGGATATGCCGGCGCAGCAGCTGACTTTTAGTCTGCAAGGGACGGTACCCAGCGGCGCGGTTGTTGACCCCACGACCGGCGTCTTTACCTGGCAACCGACTGCGGCTCAATCAGGCGTTCACAGTGTGACCATCCGTGTCACCGACAATGGCAGCCCGGCTCTATTTGATGAAGAGACCTTCACGATTACGGTTGGTGCTGAATTGACTCCGTCATTCCAGGGGTTGGGAGATCTGCCGGGTGGAGCGAATTATAGCGATGCGTTGGGGGTTTCGGCTGATGGCCGTGTTGTCGTCGGCGGCAGTTCCTCCGCGGCCGGTTCTGAAGCGGTTCAGTGGTCCGAGGCCGGGGGGTTGGTGATATTGGGAGGTCTACCTGGTGGAAGTGCCCTTAATCTTGCCTATGCCGCTTCATCGGATGGGACGGTCGTCGTGGGTCAAGCCGATCCAACTGCTGGTGGAGGTTCGGATGATGGTGATGCGATTCGGTGGACCTCCTCAACGGGCCTGGTTTCGCTTGGGTCTGACACGACTGGAGCACTGGACGTATCGAGTGATGGGACGGTCATTGCTGGGGAGGGGAGTCGTCCTGGAGGCAGCACTGTGTTTGGGGAAGCATTCCGGTGGACTCCTTCCGAAGGCGTAGTATGGCTTGGCGCACTTCCTGGGTTCGCCCAATCCAGCCAAGCGATAGGAGTCTCAGGTGATGGAAAAGTGGTGGTTGGGGAGTCGCTTGCGAGCGGCTTGTCGGGACACGCTTTTAGGTGGGATAGTGTGACTGGTCTTGTGGACCTTGGCGATTTGCCAGGCGGTGGAGATCGCAGTAGTGCGATGGATGCTTCTCTAGACGGGGGCGTGATCGTTGGGGCCGGCTCCTCAGTGAATGGTTTCGAAGCCTTTCGCTGGACTCAATCGACAGGCTTGGTAGGCCTTGGCGACCTTGTCCCTGGCGCTTCAGCCTCCAGTGATGCGATGGCCGTGTCGGACAACGGGTCGGTGATCGTGGGGCGTGCCCTTGGTCCAAATGGCTATGAAGCCTTTGTGTGGGATGCTGCACACGGCTTGCGTAGTTTAAAGCAGCTTCTACTTGCGGATCTCGGTTTGGAAGGAATCACTAACAGGTGGCAGCTTACGGCGGCTACTGGAGTGTCTGCAGATGGTCTGGTAATTGTGGGAACTGGGATCAATCCGCTTGGGCAGACAGAGGGGTGGCGAGCGGTGCTGCCGACGGTAATTCCCGAGAACCAAGCCCCGCTTCTGAATTCGATCGGCAACCAGGCGGTAAATGAAGGCGCGACATTGACTTTCACCGCCTCAGCCACGGATTCCAGTCCCTATCAAAGGTTGTCCTATAGTCTGCAAGGAACAGTGCCGACTGGTGCAATCATCAATCCCACGACCGGCGTCTTCACCTGGACGCCGACCGAAGCCCAGGGCCCTGGGTCGTACACCTTCGATGTGGTGGTGAGCGACAACAGCGCAACCCCGCTCAGCGACAGTGAAACGATCTCAGTGACGGTCAATGAAATCAATGAAACCCCAGTGTTGAATGCGATCGGCAATCAGGTGGTCAACGAAGCCAGTCCGCTCACTTTCACGGCGGCTGCGACTGCTGCTATGCCAAACCAAGCGCTGACGTTCAGTCTTCAGGGCAGCGTCCCCGCCGGCGCCAGCATCAGTCCCACAACCGGTATCTTCACCTGGACGCCGACGGAAGCGCAAGGGCCAGGGACGTATCAGCTTACGGTTCGAGTGATGGACAGCCAGGCGCCGACGCTCTTTGACGAAGAGACGTTCACGATTACAGTCAATGAGGTGAATCAAGCGCCCCTGTTGCCGCCGATTGCCGACCAGACGGTGACGGGAGGACAGACCGTGACTTTCTCGGTAAGCGCCTCAGACAACGATACGCCGACAAATCAGCTCACGTACAGTCTTGAAGGCACAGTGCCAACAGGTGCCAGCATCGATCCACAAACGGGTGTGTTCACGTGGGCCACATCGGCGGGAGATGTCGGAAGTTACTCGTTGACGGTCCGAGCCACTGATGACGGCACGTCGGCGCTGTTCAGCGAACAGACGTTTTCCGTGACGGTGTTGTCCACTGCAGCTTCATTCCAGGGGCTTGGCGATCTGCCGGGAGGAATTTTCTCAAGCCGTCCCTTGGGAGTCTCGGGTAACGGCGCGGTGGTCGTCGGAGAAAGCGAGGGGACCGCGGGGTTGGAATCGTTCCGATGGACGGTCGGTGGCGGCATTCAGGATCTCGCGACAATTGTGGGGACAGCTGCGCGAGGGCGAGCGGCCTCGTTCGACGGGGCGGTAGTCGTGGGAGATAGTGACGCAGGATCGTTCCGATGGAGCGCGGTGGATGGATTCCAAACAATTGTCGGGAATGCGGCACTGCATTCAGCCAATGCCGTTACGGCCGATGGAGCGGTAGTGGTTGGCAGAGGGCAGATCAATGCTTCCACTCCGGGCGCATTCCGCTGGTCAGCGGCGACCGGGGCAGTTCGCTTAGATACCCTTGTTGGGTATGCGGATGCCGAAGCCTTTGGCGTCTCGGCCGATGGCAACGTCATCGTAGGCGCGAGCTACTTCGGCCCATCCGGCGAACAGACACAGGCCGTGCGCTGGATCGCGGACGGTTTGGGTGGATTCACCACTGAAGCGTTGGGCGATTTGCCCGGCGGCAATTTTATGAGTCGTGCCGTAGCTGTCTCGGCTGATGGGACTCTGATTTTTGGCATAAGCGAATCGGATCAAGGTGAAGAGGCATTTATCTGGACAGCAACTGGAGGGATGCAGGGGCTTGGTGATGGTACTCGCGACCTGCGTGCGATGTCCGCTGATGGATCAGTCATCGTCGGCGGGAGCCACATTTGGGATGCCAACAACGGAACCCGTTCGTTGTTCCAGATGTTGACGGAGTCAGGGATTGGTGGATTCGAAAACTGGGATCTGAGTACGATCGGCGTCTCGGCCGATGGACGGACAATTGTCGGAGAGGGAACGAACCCCGACGGCAATCAAGAAGGCTGGCGTGTGGTGTTGCCGGTGAACGCTGCTGCGCCGTTTTTCGACACCGTTCCTGCTGGATTGTCTACGGTGCAGGCTGGACAGCCCATTACGTTCACCGCTAGCGCCTTCGAGCCGGATGGTCAACTTGTGCAGTATCGATTGCTGGGCAATGTGCCGATCGGTGTCAATTTTCTCGGCGGTGAGTTCTCCTGGACACCGACAAACGATGATGTCGGTGACCATACTTTCGTGATTCGTGCCTACGACAGCGGGGTCCCCAGTCGGTACACGGACAGTCCGTTTACGATCAGGGTGACTCCATAAGGCGATGATGCAGGCGAACAGAGTGACAGGGAGCGTTCAGTACTGGGTACCAACACGAGTAGGGCGACGTATTCCAGAGATTCTGTTCCACGTGGCAAGCACGAAGGAAGAGCTCGTGCTCAACTTCCGGTTGCACCAGGCTTGGAATCAAGAGCAGGCGGGCGTGGGGGGCAGGTGACGGATCGCATTAACCGTAGCCTCTTTGTCGCCAAGCGACTGGTGCTGTTGCTGTGCGGGGTGGTGCAACAGTACGAACGGCAGTTTCGCCCGCTGGACCACACAGCACCGGCAGTGGCTTCGTTCTCTTCGTGCGGGGCAGGAAGTGCGCGTATGGCGGCTAACGATGGGGACTGCGCAGCATGATTGAACCAGGGGCGCTTCCTCGCCTCGAACAGGCTCTGCCGGGCGACGTGCTGGCACAGTTGACGGCCAAGGCTCAGAGCGCGGATCGGCTTCAGCTCTTGTTCGACCTGCTTTCCCCGGCGCTCGGGCAGACGGGGTATGAGGCTGCGGCCCGAGCGTTTGTGACGGAGGTCGCGACCGGATTGCAGTGCGATCGGGTCAGCCTCGGCATGGTGTCGAACGGTCGTGTCACGCTCACGGCCCTTTCCCACAATAGCACGTTCAGCGCCAAGACTACGCTGGTTCAGGTCATCACCGCTGCGATGGAAGAAGCGCTCGACCAGCGACAGACCATCCTGCTGCCTCCGCTGCCGACCACCTCGGCCCAGATCCGGCGTGCGCACGACGAGTTAGTGCGCCAATTTCATGCTTCGGCAGTCTGCTCAGTGCCACTGCTGTGTGACGGGCGCGTGACCGGCGTGCTGACGGTGGAACGGGGGGCGGCACTGTCGTTTGATCGCACGACGCTCGACCTGCTTGAAGCGCTGAGTGCGGTGACCGGCCCGCTCTTCGAGATGCAACGGCGGGACGCGCGTTGGCTAGGCGGGAAGGTTTGGGAGTCGGCCCGGTTACAACTGGCCAAGCTCATGGGGCCGCATCACGTGGGGCTCAAGCTGGCGACGCTTGCTGTGGCTGGGCTTGCCGCCTTCGTCTGTTTCACCACCGGCAACTACCGCGTGACGGCGAAGACGGTACTGGAGGGGGCGGTTCAGCAAGCGGCGGTCGCTCCATTCCAGGGGTTTCTGGAAACCGCGCCTGTAAGGGCTGGTGATCTCGTACAGGCAGGTCAAGTCCTTGCCATGCTCCAGGAGCATGATTTGAAGCTGGAGCGGCTGCGCTGGTTGAGCCAGCGGGATCAGCTGGCCAAGGAGTATCGGCAGGTCCTGGCGGAACGGGATGCCGCCAAGGTCGAGATCAAAGCGGCGGAGATCGCGCAGGCCGAGGCGCAGATGGCGCTTGCGGCCGACAAACTGGCACGCACCAGGATCACGGCGCCCTTTGCCGGCGTGGTCGTGAGTGGCGATTGGAGCCAGCGGCTTGGATCGCCGGTTGAAGAAGGGCAGGTACTCTTCGAGGTCGCGCCGTTACACGAGTATCGGGTTGTGCTGCAGGTGGACGATCGCGACATGGCCGGATTGCGCGTCGGCCAGACCGGCACGCTCGTGCTCTCCTCGATGCCCCACAATGAACTGCCGTTTTCGGTGACCCAGCTGACACCGGTCTCGACCGCCAAGGATGGCCGTAACTATTTTAGGGTCGAAGCCAAACTAACGACTGCGCCCTCGGACCGGCTCCGTCCGGCCATGGAGGGGGTGGGCAAGATCGCGGTGGATGAACGGTCATTGGTCTGGATTTGGACGCACGACCTCCTTGATTGGGCGAGCTTGAAGCTCTGGGCCTGGCTGCCGTGACCGAGTATTTCTGCATGAAAAATTCGAGGCGCCTGAGTCATTGGTCCCCAGCATTGTGTGGGTGAAACATGGCCGGAGAATTCTTTAGCGCGTCCTGGTATCGCGTCGAACGGCTGAAGCCGCGGCTGCGCAGTCATGTGGAGCTGACGCGGCACCAGTATCGTGGTCGGACCTGGTATGTCTTGCAGGATCGCGCGTCTGAGCGGTTTCACCGGTTCAGTCCTGCGGCCTATCGCCTGATCGGCCTCATGGACGGCCGTCAGACGGTGCGGGCCATCTGGGAGTTAGCCACGGCTGAACTCGGGGATGAGGCTCCGACTCAGGACGACGTGATTCAGCTGTTGGCTCAACTGCACGGTTCGGATCTCATCGTCTGCGACGTCCTGCCTGATACCGGAGAATTGACTGAGCGGGCCGACCGGATTGCGCGACGGCAATGGGCAAGCCGTTGGTCCAATCTGTTTGCGTGGCGTCGACCCCTCTTCGACCCCGACCGATTCCTTTCCGCGCTTATGCAGGTGGTTCGACCGTTCTTCGGTTGGTCCGGTTTATTGCTGTGGCTGTGCCTAGCCGGTTTGGGCCTCGCCTTGGGCGGATTGTACTGGTCGGAGTTGACCCATGATGTGTTCGCGCAGTTGTCCACGCCCTATTCTCTGGTGGCGCTCTGGCTGCTCTTTCCCGTGATCAAATTGCTTCACGAGTTGGGACACGGACTGATGACCAAGGCGTTCGGCGGTGAGGTGCATGAACTAGGGGTGATGCTGCTGGTCCTGACTCCAGTGCCCTATTGCGAGGCCTCTGCCGCCTGGGCGTTCCGCGACAAGTGGCAGCGGGTCTTGGTCGGCGCCGCCGGGATGATGGTCGAGGTGGCCTTGGCGACTCTGGCCCTGGTGATCTGGATCAATGCGGAACCGGGATTAGTCCGCGTGCTGGCCTACAACACGATCTTGCTCGCGGGGGCAAGCACACTGTTGTTCAACCTCAACCCGTTGCTTCGCTTTGACGGGTACTTCATGTTGATGGATTGGCTGGAGATACCGAATCTTCGGGCGAGGGCGATGGCCTATCTCCGTTACTTCTGTGAGCGGTACCTATTCGGGGCGCGAGAGGTCAGCCGGCCTGATGCCACTGCTGGAGAGCGGGCCTGGTTTGTCGGGTACGGGGTGGCGTCGACGGTGTACCGGTTGTTGGTGACCGCGGCAATTCTTCTGTTTCTGGGGGAACTCTCGCCGTTGCTGGGAATCCTATTCGCCGTCATCACGGCAGTGGGGATGCTGCTGGTGCCGCTTGGCAAGGGCCTGTCCTATCTGTTCACGAGTCGCTCGATTCATCTGGTGCGTGGCCGTGCCGTGGCTGTCACCGTCGGTAGTGTGCTCCTGCTGATCGGCGGTGTATGCGTAGCCCCGGCCCCGTTCCATACGCTAGTGGAGGGTGTTGTCTGGGTTCCCGATGAATCCGTCGTGCGCGCCGGTACTGATGGGTTTGTCCGGCAGATTGTTGCCACGCCGGATAGCCAAGTTCAGCCGGGTGAGGTGCTGTTCGTCACCGAGCATCCACGGATTCAGGCCGAAACGCGCGTGCTGATTGCGCGGGTGAAAGAATTACAGGCTCGTTTTGCCGAGCAACGTCCGGTGGACCTCGTTAAGGCGGCCATCATTGAAGAAGAGCTGGTTTATGCGCGGGATCAACTAGCTCGAATGCAACGGCGGCTGGATGACCTTGTCGTTCGGAGTCGCGCAGGCGGGCAGTTCGTGGTGACGGCTCCACAGGACCTGCCCGGCCGATTTGTGAAACAAGGCGACGTGTTGGCCCACATAGTGGAACGCCGACACCTGACGGTGCGCACCGTCGTCCCGCAGACGGATATCGATCTCGTGCGCACGCAGGACTCCGCCGTGGAAGTTCGGTTGGCTGAGCGGGTGCAGGTACGCTACCGGGCGGCCATTACGCGACTGGTTCCTTCCGCTGTGACCGAATTGCCCCATGCGGCGCTTGGCACCGAGGGGGGAGGCGCAATAGTGACCGACCCGACCGATACGCAGGGTGTCCGGACAGTGCAGCGGGTGTTTCAGGTCGACTTAGCGGTTCCCGAGGAGGTCGGGCTTGTCCATGCGGGCGAGCGGGTGCATGTCCGATTTGCACATGGCTGGGTGCCGCTCGCAGACCAATGGCAGCGGCACATTCGTCAACTGTTTCTGTCACGGTTCAATGCGTAACAGCGTTTTCCCAGAGGTGGTACAGGGTTCGGTCTACCCTGAGCGGGCGATGCCGACATTGCCCTGGCTCGATGCGTTTGCACAACGTACGGTCGGACCGATCGCGCGGCGCTGGCAGAGCCGCCTCTGGTCGAGTCAGGAGATTGTTGAGCGCGTGTCCGGTCTCGGAATCACATACGAGCGTCTGCAGGAAAGCGACTTTCAGTCTGCCGCCGAGCGTCTGCGGGCCGCGCTGGTCCGACAGGGCTTAACGGATGCGTTGGTCGCCGAATCGTTCGCGCTGGTGCGAGAGGTGGCCGCCCGATTCCTCGGTCAGCGGCATTTTGATGTTCAGATCGCCGGGGGATATGCACTACTCCAGGGCCTGGTGGCCGAGATGCACACCGGCGAGGGGAAAACGCTCACGGCCACGCTTCCGGCCTGTACCGCCGCGCTGGCGGGTTTACCGGTGCACATCGTGACGGTCAACGACTATCTGGCGACCAGGGATGCAGAGTTGATGGGGCCGATTTATGGCGCACTGGGCCTATCGGTAGGCGTGGTCGTGCAGGGGTTGACGCCGGAAGCCCGCCGCCAAGCGTATGCCTGTGATGTCACTTACTGCACAAACAAGGAGCTGGTGTTCGACTACCTTAAAGATCGCCTAGTTGTCGGTCGGCAGTCCAACGGTATTCAACGGCAGCTTCGAAAAGTGGCGTCGTCTGATCCGGGTGGCGGTTTACTGCTCCGAGGTTTGTACTATGCCATTGTCGATGAAGCCGACAGTGTGTTGGTGGACGAGGCTCGCACACCGCTCATTATCGCCGGGCGTGGCAATGACGCGGAACAACGACTGGTCTATGAGCAGGCATTGACGGTAGCCAGGCAACTGCGCCTCGGTCGAGACGCGCGCATCGATGTCCGTGCCAGACGGGTCACGTTGACCGAAGCCGGCTTGGCTCGTGTAGCGGAGCTAACAGAGCAGGTAGGCGGGGTGTGGCGCGCGCGAGGCAGACGTGCACACCTCATTGAGCAGGCCTTGTCAGCCCTGCACCTCTTTGAACCGGACAAGCACTACGTCGTTGATGATGCGAAAGTACGAATCGTTGATGAATATACGGGACGGGTCATGGCGGATCGGTCCTGGGAGCGCGGCCTGCATCAGATGATCGAGGTGAAGGAGTCCTGTCCGATCAGTGATCGACAGGAAACGCTGGCGCGCATCAGCTATCAGCGCCTCTTTCGCCGCTATCTCCGCCTGTCCGGCATGACTGGGACCGCGCGTGAGGTGGCCGGCGAGCTCTGGTCAGTATATCGATTGGGGGTCGCCACCATTCCAACACATCGGCCGATACAACGAGTCGCTCTGCGGGACCGGGTGTTTGACACATCCGATTCGCGATGGGCGGCAGTGGTGCAGACGGTGGCACAGTTACATAGCCGGCGGCAGCCGGTCTTGATCGGTACCCGGTCGGTGGCGGCATCCGAACGGCTCAGTCGGTTGCTGTTCGAGGCCGGGTTGCCACATCGAGTCCTCAATGCAAGGCAGGATCGGGAGGAAGCCGAAATTGTCTCGCAGGCCGGCGAGCCTGGGTGGATCACGGTGGCCACCAATATGGCTGGACGCGGCACGGATATTCACCTGGGTGCCGGTGTGACGGAACTGGCAGGGTTACATGTTCTCGCGACGGAACGTCACGACGCAGGTCGGATTGACCGTCAGCTGTTCGGCCGGTGCGGCCGTCAGGGAGATCCGGGATCGTGTCAGGCGCTACTCTCGTTGGAGGACGACCTACTGGCAACGCATGGGACTTGGTTAGGACGATGGATCGCCATGCAAACGCTTCGATGGGGATGGCAGGTTCCGTCGCTTTGGCTGATGCGACAGGCACAGCGGGCTGCGGAGCGGATGCATGCCCGTATGCGTAGAGCCGTGTTGAAAGGTGACGATCAATTAGGGGCTGCGCTGGCCTTTGCTGGACGCGGAGAATGACGACATTCGAGTTCGACAGGGAGTGCGTTATGATGATGATTGTGGCTGTGGGCGTGTTTTTTACGGCGCTGCTGATGGCCGGAGGGTCGGTCGCTCACGCGGCCGATCTGACCTGTCTGATCCACCCGTATCAGACGATTACTGTGACCTCCCCTGTGGCGGGGGTCCTGGAGAGCATCACTGTGGACCGTGGTGATGTCGTAAAGGAAGGGCAGGTGCTGGCGACGCTCGATACCAGTGTGGAACGGGCGACCGGTGCGGTCGCTCACGCCCATGCTGAGCTAAGTAACCGGCGGTTGGCCGACCTGGAGCTGAACCGCACGACGGCCGAGATCGCCCTGAGGACGATGAAAAGCCCGATCAACGGTGTGGTAGTCGAACGATATATGCATCCGGGGGAGTTCCCCAAACAGGAGCGTATTCTCAAGCTTGCACAGATTGATCCCTTGCGGGTCGAGGCCTACGCTCCCGTGGCGCTGCTCGGCAAGATCAGCGTCGGCATGCAGGCGGTGGTCAAACCGGAGGAGCCCGTGAAGGGGGAGTTCCCGGCCAAAGTCACCGTGGTGGACAAAGTTGTCGATGCGGCCAGCGGCACCTTTGGTGTGCGCCTGGAACTGCCTAATCCAGACTTAAAATTGCCGGCTGGCCTCAGATGTACCGTACGCTTCAATCGCAACAATCAGTGATGGACAGTTCCTTCCACTCAATCTTTCTCGCTGGCAGCCTGGCCCTGCTCTGCATTTTGGGGCCGTCGGCCTGGGCTGCTGATATTCCGTGCCTCATCAAGCCCTCGGCTGAGGTCGCGATCGGGGCTCCCGTCGACGGGGCGATTGCCACGTTGCTGGTAGAGCAAGGCGATGTCGTGACGGAGGGGCAGATCATTGCGACGCTGGAGTCCAGCCGGGAGCAGGCGGCCATGGTGGTCGCCAAAAGCAAGGCGGAGCTCAAGGCACCGCTCAAAGCCAGTCAGGAGAAGGCCGAGTTCGGCAAGCGTAAGTTGTTGCGCGCACAGGACTTGCGAAAGTCAGCAGCCATTGGTCAGCAGGAATTGGACGAAGCGGAGACCGAGCAGCGGCTAGCGGATGTGGCCTTTCTCGACGCGCAGGAAACGCAACGCGTGCGCCAGCTCGAATACCAGTTTGCTGCCGCCGAGCTGGCTCTCCGCACTATCCGTAGTCCAATCGCCGGGGTTGTCGTCGAACGCATTCTCTCTCCCGGCGAATTGACCAGGCAGATGCCTTTAGTGAAGGTGGCTCAGATCCACCCCCTGCGCATCGAGGCGTTCGTTCCTATGGATTGGATGGGGAAGATTGCTCCCGGTATGCGTGCCCGAGTACAGCCGGCCGTGGAGGGCGCTCCGGTGTACGACGCGCAAGTTGAAACGGTCGGCCTCCTTATCGATAACGCGACTGCAACGTTCGGTGTGCGGCTCACCTTGCCCAATTCTGCTCATCGCCTGCCGGCCGGACTCGCCTGTACGGTCCGGTTCGCTCCCCAGTAGCACTTTCGTATGCATCGCTGTTGCGTTTGAGCGTTTCCGTCGCCGTGCCCTTGAGGCGCGTCGGTGGCATTGCAGGAAGGAGAATCGCATGAGGAGCAGGAGAAGCTGGTTGGTCGGACTCTTGGCGCTGGGGTGCGGTATGTGCGCGACCCACCTCGGAACTGCGTGCGGGGAAGAGCTGAAGTCGTCGGCCGGTGATCGCCCGGAGTTGCGGCTTACGATGAAGGATGCGATGGACGCGGCGCTGGACAACAGTCCGAACGTCAAACTGTTTAAGGAGCGCATTGCGGCGGCCCGCGCTGTTGTCTCGACGCAGCTTGGTGCGATGTTGCCCAATTTGTCCAGTAACGTGCGACAGACGAGGCAGACGCTATTCTTAGGGACCTTAGGATTGTCGCCGGTGGTGACGAGTCCGTTTTCCATTTTTGATGCCAGGGCCAATCTCACCCAGAATTTGTTCAGTATGAGTCTGATTGATCGGTGGCGGGCCTCCCGCTCTGCGCTGAAGGTGGCGGAACTCGAGTCGGACGCGACTCGCTTCGACACGATGGCGGAAGTCGCTCTGGGCTATTTGGAAGTGCTTCGGGCGGAAGCCGCATTGAAATCACGAGAAGCCAATGTGAAATTATTCACTGAGTTAACGGCCTTAGCTCGCAGCCGGCGAGGAGGTGGGATGGGAGGCGGGCTTGATGCGGCCCGTGCACAAGCCCAGTTAGAAAATGAGCGGCAGCAGGTGGTGATGCTGCGCAACGAGGTTCAACGGCATCGCTTGAATCTGCTGTATGTGCTGGGGATCACTGATGAAGTGACGTTGACACTCCTGGACGAATTGAAATCCGATACCGTTGCCATTCCTTCGGCACAGGAGGCGTTGATGTCCGCGTTGCAAGATCGTATGGAAGTGAAGGCCCAGCAGCAGC
>Ga0272412_1000123_pt1 | contig 17544 bp, 15 predicted proteins | sample WWTPWeurt_MetaT_FD_193540 | JGI IMG/M metagenome (GOLD analysis project Ga0272412, IMG submission 193540) | Metatranscriptome of activated sludge microbial communities from WWTP in Nijmegen, Gelderland, Netherland - WWTP Weurt (Metagenome... | ecosystem: Engineered > WWTP > Aerobic digester >...
CACGGAGGAACTGCGAGGCGTGTATGGTACAGGACCAAACGACGTTTGGGCTGTGGGAGCGAACGGTGCGGTGCGGCACTTTGATGGAAACACCTGGACACCGATGAATCTAGGAAATGGGGAAACGCTCAACGCGGTTTGGGCTGGGTACTAGCGAAGAGCGGGAGGGGACACCATGAGAGAAGTAGGCTCGCGCGCAAAAAAGGGTCTCTGTTTGGCTTCTCTGTTTGTGTTTGCATGGGGTTGCGAGAGTTTGTGGGGCGGATACGCCGTGTCGAATGATGCTTGTACACAACCGAACTGCGCAGGACCAGAGAATGACGCAGATGGGAGTGCAGGGGAGATGTTGGATTTGTCGGTGTCTCCTCAAGACTTGGCGGGGGCGGATTTGAGTGGTGCGGATCTTCTGGCACCTTCACAAACAGTGGTTGCGGTGGGAGCAGGTGGGATTGTCCTGCGCAAGTACCCCCAGTCGATAGGTTTTTCGCCGGAAACATCAGGGGTGTCCGAGAGCCTTACGCGAGTTCACGGTGCCAGCGCAAATTCGTTGTTTGCGGTGGGGGCGGGTGGAACGGTGATTCGCCACGATGGCACAAGCTGGAAAGTGGCCGCGACGATCACGAAGACAAGCTTCTCTGCTGTGTATGTTCGCAACTCGAGTTCGGCGTGGGTGGGAGGAGATACGGGGATTCTCTATCGCTGGAATGGAAGCACGTTTTCATCGATGAACATGGTTGGAATGGGGAGCATCAGTGGAATTTTGGGATTCTCTTCGGGCCCCGACGTTTTTGCGATCACGAGCGGAGTCGCTGGTGATGGGACCGTCTACACCAAATTCCTTGTCTCTCCAGACGGAACCACCTTGCCACTTGGATCGAACGTGTCTCCGACGGGGATTTACAAGAAAATGGCGGGTGTGAACGGAAGCAACCTGTACGTTGCCGGAGGTGCCAAGGTGATCAAATACGATGGATCAAAATGGACCCAGGTAGGGACCGTTCCTCTCATGACCCGGCTCAATTCGGTGTGGTGCGATGGGGTTAGGCATGTGTGGGTGGCCGGGACCGGTGGTCTGGTGTTGCGACAAGATTTCGTTGCGGGTACGGCGTGGCAGGACATGAACTCTCCCGCCACTGAGGATTTGCAGGATGTGTATGGCACGGGGCCAAACGATGTGTGGTTTGTGGGGACCAACGGAACGGTGTTGCATTACACCACGAGCTTTGCCGTCGTCTCATCCGGTTCATCGGTGAATCTGCTGGGGGTGTGGGCGGGAAACTAGGGCACGCGCGTTGTGGGTTTTCGGCGGAGGGCTCACTTCCAAATTGCCAAGTGTTTCGATGAGCACTAGCGTGGGCGGGCTTGGGCTGGGTGAATGTGTGCCATGGTTTTGCGGAAGTGGGCTGTGTTTCGGTACGTTGCGGTGTGTTGCGTCTTTTCGGCGGCTCCGGTTTGTGCAGAGGACACGGCCCTCAAGACGACGGAAACGGGGCTTTCGGGGGAGGACGCCCGCACGCAAGCGGCGGAAGAATTTGAGACGGCACACACGGCGTTTCAGAACGCAGAATACGAAAAGGCGCAGAAGCACTACACACGGGCATTTGCGCTTTTGCCGCACCCGAGCACGCTGTACAACTTGGCGCTTTCGCATGAGCGGTTGCTCGATTACGACGCGGCGGTTCATGCGTTTGAACGCTTTTTGAGCATGCCGACGCCCGAGGGAAACGAGGCGGCGCGGCTGCACCAGACTCATCGGCGGCTGGCGGAACGGTCGCTGAAACGGTTGAAGGAACTGCCCGCGCGGATTTCGGTGTCGGCGATTCCTGACAAAGTGACGGTTTCGATTTGTTCGCTCGGGAGTGATGGGAAACAGGGGCCTACATCGTCGCACACGAACACACCCGGTATGTTCACTGTGCCGGCGGGGCGCTACCGATTGGTTTACGAACAAGACGGATATTTTCCCGAGCAGGTCGAGATCGACGCGCGCATGGGACAGGCGCTGTTGGTTTCGCGGCAGCTGCGGCCCAAACCGCGCGACGTTCATTTTGAGACGACGCCGAAAGCGGCAAAGCTCTTTTTGGATGACCGGTATGTGGGTTTGTCCCCGCAGGTGGTGCCCGTCGAAATGGGGAGTCACAGGCTGCGGGTGGAAAGGCCGTTTTTTCTGCCGCACGCAGAGACGCTGGAGTTTTCACCGGCTGAGCCGAAGAGTCGGTTTCGGTTGATGCTCACGCCGAGCGGACGCATGGACATGATTGTCGGCGGAGGCCTCGCGGGTGCAGGTCTGGGCCTGATGGTGTTGCGTCTGTTTCAGGGCGAGATCGAGAACTTTGAAAACATGCCCGCGCGCGACATCTACAAACCGCTCATCGCGGCGACGCTGCCGGCGGTGGTCGGGGCGACGGTGGCGGGCTTGGCGGGTTGGGAGATGCCGATTGCAGAGTCGCAGCTTCTGATCGGATCGTCGGCGTGGGGCACGATCATCGGTTTCGGAATCGGTTTGGGAGCGCAGCCGCAATGGCTTCTGCCGCATGTGCTGGCGATTGGCGGCGGGCTGGTCGGAGGAACGGCAGGCGCGGTGGTGTGGCGTTTGGCAAAGCCGTCGTCGGGCAGCGTGGCGGTGTGGAACAGTACGGTGCTGTGGAGTGCGCACCTAGGTGCCCTGACCTGGGCGTACATGTTGACTCGAAAACCGGAGGCGACGTTTTTTGGACGGCCTCCCGATTCGCGAACAGGGGAGGGCGGTTTTGCGATGCTTGGGAGCACGGCGATTGGTGTGGCGCTGGGCCTGGGGCTTGCCCATCTGCCGGGCGTGTCCCAACTGAATCGGCAGCAAGTCGCGCTGGTCGATCTGGGAGGTGTGTCGGGCGGTTTGCTGTTTGGTTTGGTCGGTTTGGGGGCCGGGTATGCGCACAAAGGGGACTTCCTGGAAGCGTCGCGCATCGCGATTCCGACCGCGATTGCGGGCATGTTTGCAGGCCTGGCGACTTCGGCGCTGCTGGTGCATCGGTTTGTGCCGTACAAGACCGTTCCCAGTCACGACGGTTTGTCGGTAGAACTCAAACTCCCAAGCATCGGTTTTTCTCCCGCAGGCCCGACGGGAACAACCCTCACCACGACACTCCTCGACGGGACGTTTTGACGCGGTGCATTCTGTGGGTGCATCGTCTGTCGGCCCGCAATCTGCGATAGGATGCGGGTATGTCGATCACGCCCGACTCCGCTTCACCACAAACCGCTGCTCCGTCGATTTTGGTCGAGGACGACCGAACCAGTTACACAGAAGAAGGCTTTTTGCGCGGTCTTTTGGACCATTTGCACTTCACGCTCGGCAAAGACGACGCGCATGCGACGCAGCACGATCGTTATTTGGCCTTGGCGCACGCCGTTCGCGACCGCGTGATGGCCAAGTGGATGCGCACCAAAGACACGTACCGCAAACAAGATCCCAAGCGCGTGTACTACCTGTCGGCTGAGTTTCTCCTCGGGCGGGCCCTGCAAAACAACCTCATCAACTTGGGTCTGTACGACACGGCCAAGCGCACCACGGAACGGCTCGGCGCGCATTTGGCCGACTTGCTGGATCAAGAACGCGACGCGGGTTTGGGCAACGGAGGTTTGGGACGGCTCGCAGCGTGTTACCTCGACAGCATGGCGCAACTCGCGCTGCCTGCATACGGGTACGGCATTCGATATGAATTCGGGATTTTTGACCAAGTGATTCGCAACGGATGCCAAATCGAGCGGCCCGAGGAATGGCTGCGCTACGGCAGTCCGTGGCTGATTCCGCGACCCGAGTTTACGCAGTCCGTTCACTTTTACGGACACACAGAGATTCACGGAAACGGACAACAGCCGCAGGTGCGTTGGGTGGACACCACGTCGGTGCTGGGAGTGCCGCACGACATGCCGATTGCGGGATATCGAAACGACACGGTGAACACCCTCAGACTGTGGTCCGCCCGGTCTTCCGAGGAATTTGACCTGACGGTGTTCAACGCGGGCGATTACGAACGCGCTGTGTTCGACAAAAACAACTCCGAATCGATCAGCAAAGTGTTGTATCCGAACGACTTGCTCATCGTCGGCAAAGAGCTGCGGCTGAAGCAGCAGTACTTTTTCGTTGCGTGTGCGATTGCGGATTTGTTGCGTCGGCACCTGGACCATGCGCGGCACAAACACGACCCCCAAGCGGTGCGCGACCGTCTGTTGCAGCTGCCCGAAAAAGTCGCGATTCAGCTCAACGACACGCATCCCTCGATCGCGATAGTTGAACTCATGCGGCTGCTGATCGACAAATACGAACTTCCGTGGGAAACAGCGTGGCCGCTATGTCAAAGTGTTTTTTCCTACACAAACCACACGCTTTTGCCCGAAGCACTGGAAGTTTGGAGCGTCGATCTGTTGGGTAAACTACTGCCACGCCACCTTCAAATCATTTATGAGATCAACCATCGCTTTTTGCGGCAAGTCTGGACCAACAATCCAAGCGACGCCGAACGGTTGCAACGCATGTCGGTGGTGCAAGAACAGCCATTTAAGGGCGTGCGGATGGCCTATTTGGCAACACTCGGTTCGCACAAGGTCAACGGAGTGGCCGAGCTACATAGTCGCCTTTTGCGCGAAACTTTGTTGCCTGATTATTTTGCAATGTTTCCCGAGAGATTTATTAACGTAACAAACGGTGTTACTCCTCGTCGCTGGCTTTTATCAGCTAATCCAGAGCTTTCAGCAGCTATCACGCGTCGCATCGGCGATTCTTGGGTAACGGATTTGGAGCGGGTTGAGGATCTTCTCGCATTTTCCAAAGATCCCGAATTTCAAGCCGAGGTTGCCGCCGTTAAACTCCGCAACAAACAGCGCCTGTGTGACTACATCGTGCGACATCACCATATACAAGTCGATCCGCATATGCTGTTTGATGTTCAGGTGAAAAGATTGCACGAATACAAACGGCAATTGCTGAATGTATTGCACATCATTGCGCTGTATCAACGGCTGAAAAACAATCCTTCTTTGGATGTGGTGCCCAGGCTGTTTCTGTTTGGTGCCAAGGCCGCGCCCGGTTATTTCCGAGCCAAGCTGATCATCCGGCTCATCAATGCCGTCGCGGATGTCGTCAATCACGATCCGCACGTCCACCACAAACTCAAAGTCCTGTTTTTGTCGAATTACCGTGTGTCCCTCGCTGAAAAAATCATTCCGGCTGCCGATCTGTCGGAACAAATCTCGACGGCGGGCTTCGAGGCTTCGGGCACCGGCAATATGAAACTGTCCATGAACGGGGCGCTGACCATCGGCACGCTCGACGGTGCGAACGTGGAAATTCGCAATTTTGTCGGCCCCGAAAACTTCTTCCTGTTCGGTCTGACCGCCGACGAGGTGCTTGCGACCCGTTCGACCTACAACCCGTGGGAGTTTTACCGTCGCAGCCCAGCTTTGCGCGCGGCCATCGATCTGATTCGCTCCGGTTTCTTTTCCTACGACGAGCCGGGGCGATATCAGCCGCTTCTCGACGCGTTGCTTCCGCCCGAGGAAAAACTGGGACGGGGCGACCCCTTTTTGGTTCTGGCGGATTTCGACGCCTACGCCGCCTGCCAGCAAGCCGTGGACGCCACCTACAGGGACCCAAACAAGTGGGTCGAAATGGCCATCCACAACATCGCCCGCACGGGCTTTTTCTCGTCGGACCGCTCCGTCCGCGAATACGCCCAAAAAATCTGGAACGCCCGCCCGGTTCGCGTGATATGAACCCAGCGATAGGGCTCAGACGCCAAAAGGTTCTGAGGGCGGCGGATTTTCCGGTTTTTCCACGGGAGATTCTTGAGAAACGTGAGCCGGAGTGGGTTTGTTGATGATGTTCTTTTTGCCTCGGGAACATGGGGCGTATGGGCAGTTGTTGGTGCCGCTGGTGGCGGCTCTGTCGTTGTTTGGGTGGCCGCGCTGGTCGAGCGGTTTTTTGGTCGTGGCGGCGCTTGGTTTGTTTTGGGCGCATGAACCCTTGTTGGTGTTGCTCGGACAGCGCGGAAAAAAGCAAAAGAGAGAACACGCACGGCAAGCGGGATTGTTGTTTCCGGTATTGCTCTGTATTTCTTTGTTTTGTTTTTTGCTTGCGCTCAAACAGCAGCCGGATTTGCTGTGGTCGTTGGCATTGCCGTTTGCACTTTGTGGGACAGTAATTCCCTTTGTATTTGCGAAACAAGAGAAAACGACGCTCGCAGAAATTTTGGTTGCACTGGCACTGGCTTCGTGGTCTTTTCCAGTCTTGTGTAGCAAAGGAGTTTCAACGCAAAAAGCCTGGCTTGTGTTTGTGCTGCTCGGCTTTTCGCTGTGTGTAGCCGTTTTGTCGGTGCGAGGCCTTTTGCGCAAAGTGCCACTTTGGGTTTCGTCGCTTTCCGGGGCGGTATTTGTGGTTATCCTATTTGCTCTTTGCGCATACGATTATATTCCAAAATACAGCTATGTGGCCGGCGTGCCTCCTTTTTTTCTTGCGTTGGTTTTGCATGGTTTCAGGCCGGGACCGCGATATCTGCGGGAAGTTGGATTTGGAATTGTGGGTGTCGTGCTGTTGCAAGTTTTGTTGCTTTCGTGGTCCACACGATAAGGCCGTGCGACTTCCTCCAGACTCAGTGTCCACACCCTAAAACGCTGTCTTGTTTCACCCAAGTTCTGAGCAGACGACAAAACATTCATCCTCTGTTGGGAACCACATGGCATCAAGAAAGCGGAAGGTCCCCCTTAGGGGAAAGGGGGTACAAGGGGGAACCCCCGGAGCTTCCCCCTTAGAGAGTTGCTTTTGGGACTCCCGGTTGGGAAAGGGAGGATGCAATTTCCTCGCGAATGACAGACAACAGGCGTTCGGACGGCCCTGGCGCTTTGGGGGGCGATGCAGTCGGCAAAACCAGTCCGCGAGCCTCGGGTCCAAGCCCCGCCTTTTTGCGCGCCGCAAGAAGGGAGTCGAGCATGGAATCGGGCAGGGGCTTCACTCCTCCCGCTGGCAACGCCAAAAGAAAAATGCGGCTCAAGTGTTCGACAAGCTCGGCACGCAAGTACGCTTGCTCGATGGTGCTGCCCAGCGTCAGCACGCCGTTTCCGGCCAAGAGCATCGCGTCATAAAAAGGCAGAAACCGCAAAAGCGCGGTTGCCTGCGCGGCTCCGGGCGGAGTGAGCGGAACAAGAGGCACCGTGGGCCCGAGTGAAACGACGGCTTCCGGCAAAAACGGGGGAGACAGGTCGCGCCCACACGCGGCCAGGGCCGTTGCATGGGGACAATGTGCGTGCAGCACCGCCACGGCATCGGGTCGTGTCTGGTACACGGCTCCATGCAATGCCCATTCGGAAAAGGGCTTGCCCTGGCCCGATAGCCGCGTCCCTTTTTCGTCCACAACCAAGAGATTTTCGTCGCGGACTTCAGCTTTGGAAGTCGCGGTGGGCGTACACAGAAACTCGCCAGGTCGCAGGCGCACGCTCAAGTTTCCGTCGTGGTTTGCGACCCAGCCTCGGGCATGAAGGCGTCGGGAATAATCCAGAAGTTCGGCGCGCAGGCGGTCTTGTGCAGCATTCATGACGACACGGCGACGCGATCGACGATGCCCACAATGAGGGAACGAATGGGGAGGTCTTTCATGCGCAAAAGTTGTCGCACGCCGTTGCCTTCTTGCATGACGAGAACGATGTCGCCCGGACCGGCTTGCACGTCGTCCACGGCCAGAAAGGAACTGCCGATGGACGCACCCTGTTCATCGACAGGCTGCACGACCATGAGCTTGCGCCCAACGTAGGTCTTGTGTTTGGCGGTCGCGACGACGGAACCGAGCACGCGGCACAGTTTCACGGCACTCCTCCCGGTGTTCGCGACGCGACGAACACGTCTTTTTCGTCTTTTGCGTTTGGGAGAGTAGCGCTGGGATCGCAGGCTACGTCATCGACGATTCCGACGATGGCGGCATCGACGGGGACGAACCACGGGTCGCATGCCAAAGCGGCTTCGCGAGAGTTGACGAAGCAAATCAGGTCGCCGACGCCTGCTGTCACGGTGTCTACCGCCACAATCGGATCTGCGGTGCGGCGGAGCAGGTGATCTACGGGTTCGACGACCAGGAATTTTTTCCCCGACAGACCTTCGTATTTTTGTGTGGCAACAACTGTGCCGATGACGCGACCAAGGTTCATGTGGAGGCCGCAACATAGGCGGCTCGGGAGCGCGGCGTCAAGCGCGAGAAAGCGGGGTGTTGCGCGGCGGATTTTGGGGAGACGGGATCGCTAGTTGCGCAGGCAAAACGAGGCGGCGCTGACAGCGACGCAGCGGCCCGTGGGACAATCGGCGGCTTTGGTGCAGCGGCGAGGGGCGCAGACTTGCGTGGGCGGCGGCTCGGTGGGAAGCGTAAAACCGAGACCGCCGGGGCCTCCACCAGGCAAGCAATCGAGCAGGGGGTCAGCACACGGATGGGTGGCGTCACAACGGGCCAGGCAACGCTGGCCGCTCGGGACGGGTGGCGTGGAACCGTTCCAGGCGGCACAGGCAGCCTGTTCGGGGCAAACGCCACACACATGCGTACACAAATGACGCGCTCCGAGCGGCTCGCAGATGCCGGTTGCGCAGGCGCTGGGGCTGGGCTGTTCGTCGGCACCCATACATCGGTCTCCGATGTTGCTCAAAACGGCAGCGAAACAGGCTTTGCCAAAGACGAGGGGCGCGCTGGCGGGGGCACCGGGCTGGGACAAGGGCTGGACTCGGCACAGGTGGTCGTCGCGACAGTCTTTGTCGTTTTCGCACGGCGGAACGCAAATCGGTTGTCGGAAGGAATCGGGCGTGCCTCCGTCGGCGACGGTGGCTTGGCTGCGCGACAAGTTCAGACACACGCTGCCGGATGGACAAGCGACACCGTCGCACGTTCTGGTGCAAAGTCCATTTGCCAACGAACCGGGGCACGCGCCGTCCTTGCCGGGTGTGTCCGCGCCGCACAGACAGAACAGATCTTTTTTGCATTGGCCGTTTTCGCGACAGGGGGCACCGACTTCGCCTGCGGATACGACAATGTGGCCGGTGTGGTTGCTGGTCCCACCAGGCCCCGATACCGCCAAAGACACCCAATAGTCGCCGGGTTTTTCCAGTGTGATCTGGGGACTTCGGCTTTTGCTTTGGGCGTCGGTCAGGAGCGAGCCTGTGCCACCGTCGGTGGTGCCGCCGTCGCTAGGCGTGCTGGTGGGAAAGACCTGCCAGCGAAACGAAGACACGCCGACGGGCAGAAGCACCAGTTGTATGGCCAACGGGGCGACGCCTTCGCACCTGGGTTCGTCGGAGGGAAACGTCAACTTTGCACAGCCGGACAGGGTGAAAAGGCCGAGGACTCCGGGCGCTTGGCCGTCGTCGGAGGAGACGCCGATATCTGCGGAGTAGAAGTTTTTGGGCGAGGGCACTTCGAGCGGCGCAGACAAACAGGACCAGACGACGCTGGCGGCAAAGACCCACAAACCGAACGCCCAGAGCGTCCAAACTCGCGCAGAGGTTGTGCGTCGGAAAACCATCATTCCACCGGCAGTATACTGCGAAGCCGGTCGCGCAAACCGGTGTAGCGCAAAAGGTCGCCTGTCTGTTTTGCGGCCCGGTTGACGGCACGCCTACTCCCAACGAGAACGACCAGTTTTTTTCCTCGCGTCACAGCGGTGTAGAGCAGGTTTCGACGCAACAGGGGAAAGTGTTGAAGGTGAAGCGGAATAACGACGGCGGGATATTCGCTGCCCTGACTTTTGTGAACGGAAATGGCGTAGGCCAATTCCAAATCGTCGCGGGCGGCGGCATCGTAAGCAACCTGGCGATCGTCGTCGAAGCGAATCAGCAGCAAATCCTCTTCTTCGTCCTGGCCGACGACCAGGCCGATGTCCCCATTCCACACATCCAACTCGTAGTTGTTGCGGTTCTGCATCACCTTGTCACCGATGAAGAAGCGGGTCCGGGTCGTGCCTGCGGGCTTTTCCATGGCCTGCTCGGTGGGCGGTGTTGTCGGACTTGCGGCGGGATTGAGCACGGCCTGAAGGGCGCGGTTGAGCTCGACGGTACCGGTTTCTCCTCGGTGCATCGGTGTGAGGACCTGGATGTCGGACAGCGGAGAAAACCCAAAACGCTGCGGAATGCGCTCGTGGACGAGCGCCACGACTCGTTCCTTTGCGATTTGTGCGTCGTCCACTTCAATCCAATAGAAATCGGGGGGCGCGCCGGGCACAGGCTGCGGCCTCGGCAATTCTCCCGACAAGATGGCCTGCGCGTTTTGAATGATTCCCGAGCCTTCCGCCTGTCGAAAGACTTCGTGCAGCCGGGTGACTGGAATCCGCTGCGAGTCAATCAAATCGGCCAGGACACGCCCAGGTCCCACCGACGGCAATTGATCGACATCACCGACCAAAACGACGGTTGTGCCCGACGGGACAGATTGCAAAAGCGTGACGGTCAGAGGCAAATCCAGCATGGATGCCTCGTCGCACACCAGCAAATCCGCGTCGAGTTCCTTTCCGACCTGTTCGCGCTCTCCCGGGATCAAGCGGAGCAAGCGATGGATCGTTTTGGCTTCATACGAAGTTGCTTCGGACAGGCGTTTTGCGGCCCGCCCCGTCGGTGCGGCCAACACCACGCGCATGCCTGCTCGCAACGCGGCGTGGACCAAACCGGACACGATGGTCGTTTTTCCGGTCCCCGGCCCGCCCGTGATGATGCTGAGCGGCGAGGATTCGCACTGTGCAAGCGCCTTTTTCTGACCCTCGGCGAGGGATTTGTGAATGTCTTGTTCGCGAACCTGCGGTACACGTTTCCGTATACTTGTCAACAGTCGTTTCACCTGCTGGCACAATTCCCCTTCCAATTTGTGAAGGGTGGACAAATACACGTCGGGGCCTTCATGAACGGTTTCCCCGTGTGAACGAAGCGACTCCATCGCATGGTCGATGGCGGCCAGCATGGCTTCGTCCGGTTTTTCCGTCGGTGGAGCCGAGATCGCAATCCGCTTGCGAGGTTCCGGCGAAGTGGGCTCGGGAGGCGGTCCGCACAGCAAGGTCGCGGCTTTGCGTCGGAGTTCTTCCTCTGGCAAAAAACAATGTCCCGCGTCGGACGCAAGAAGCAGGACATGTCGGACACCTGCCGCGCAGCGCAGAAGCGAGTTTTTTTCGACGCCCATCGCCATCGCGATCTGGTCTGCGATGTGAAAACCGATCCCAGAAACCTCGCGAGCGAGCGCATACGGATTTTCTCGCACGCGGACAATGGCCGACTGGCCCCATTTTTTGTGAATGCGCGCCGCAAAGCTGGCCGAGATGCCCAAGCCTTGCAAAAACACCATGACTTCGCGCTCTTCTTTGCGAGAACGCGCGTCGAGAAGCGCCCGAGCGGCCCGTTTTTTTCCAACCCCTTTGATTTGCGCGACGCGAAACGTCTGTTCCTCGAGCAACGTCAGGGCATCGAGCCCGAGTTCTGCGACGATACGTCGGGCAAGCTCTTTTCCGAAACCTGATAGCGTCGAAAGATAGCGTTCGATTCCCAGCCGTGTTTCGGGCAAAAGCGGCAACACTTTTTCCGCCAAAAGTTGCTGGCCAAACCGGGTGTGATCTTCCCATTTTCCGATGATGCGAGCGGTTTCTCCGATGCGAAGACCAGAGAGCGAGCCGACGGCGACGACTTTTCGCGGCGAAGTTTGGGTTTCCAAGCGCACGACTGCGAAACCTGTCTCGTCCGACAGAAAAAGCCGCTCGGAAACGATGCCCTCGACCTGCACTTGGCCTTCCTGCGGCACCAAAGACGCAAGGCTGGGCCAAGGCATTTGGGTTTGCGGGTTGTCCATCGGTTTGGCAGTCCATGTCATGAGCCGCGCATACCACAATCGACAGATGGTTTTCGGATCGTGCCGCCACTTTTTCGTCGGAAAGGAAGAAAAATTTCGTGCGCCTCTTCCCCTTGCAAAGGGTCAAATTAGATTGTCTCTGTTTCGGCCAAAGCCACAGAAACCGGTTTCGGTTGGGTCGCAACGCAATTCAAAGGAGAACACCATGGCTTCCAAAAACATCAAGGTCATTACCGACGCGAGTTTTCACGCGGAGGTGCTTTCTTCGGACAAACCGACGCTCATTGATTTTTGGGCACCGTCGTGTGGGCCGTGCCGAGCGATTGCGCCCTACGTCGAGGCGCTGGCGGAACAGTACGCAGACAAGTTGGTCGTCGGCAAAATGGATATCGACGACAACCAGATGACGCCGACCAAATACGAAGTGCGGTCCATTCCGACGCTGCTCATTTTTCACAGGGGCAAAGTCATCGGGCAAAAGGTCGGCGGTGCACCGAAAAACCAGCTCGAAAATTTCATCAAAGACACACTCGCCAAAATTTCCAACTGAGCGAGCCGAACAGCTCGAACTCGAACGTGGCCGGTTTTGAATGGACGTGTACGGCACAGCATCTTTACGCTGTACGCAATTCCGTGTGGAGAAACCGATGAAGCGATTTTGGCAAAAATGGGTTGCGCTACCGCTGCTCTCGATGGTGGCCGCCGCACCGTCGGCTTCGCCTCCAGTCAAACAGGCCGCACCGACGCAGGCTCCGACTCAAAAAGAAGCATCTGAAACGTCCCGCGCCGCGCGCCCACCGGTTGCTGAGGTCGTGGCGCAGCTGCAAAAAAACTATGAAGCGATCGGTTCGTTGCGCGCCAAGTTTGCGCAAACGCTGGTTGGCCCGATGGGCAAACGGCAAGCGTCGGGCACGGTCATGCTCAAAAAACCGGGCAAGATGCGGTGGGATTATGAAAAGCCCGAAAAAAAGCTTTTTGTCGCAGACGGGACTACATTGTGGGTGTATGAGCCCGAGGACGAACAGGCGTACAAACAGCCGCTCAATTCCTCGCAACTTCCGGCGCAGGTGAGTTTTCTGTTTGGCCGAGGCCGACTCCAAGAGGAATTTGATGTCGCTTACTACGACGATCAGCCGCTGGGAGAAGCTGGGGACTTGGTGCTGAAACTTCTGCCGAAAGTCGCGTCAGCCCAATATCGCCATTTGCTGTTTGTTATTCAGCCCAAGACTTTTTTGGTCAAGGAAACCGTGCTGTTCGACCAACAAGGCGGGCAAAACCGGCTGGTGTTTTCGTCTTTTGAAACGAACCCGAAAAATGGCACCGACGATGCGCGATTTTCCTTCACGCCTCCCCCCCAAACCAAGATCGTAACGCCTCGCTGAGTATCGACTTTTCCGTCAGGAAGGCCGTTCTCCTCGGACCCAACGCGATATCAAAAACTCAAATGCCGAGCTGAAAACGCAGACCCAGTTTTCCAAGCAGGTGAAAACCGTGCGTCCGGGTTTGCTCTGTGTTGCCCACCACGTCAATCACGACGGGATCGGCCCCAGCAAACATGTAGTGGTATCCGAATGTCCCGGTCAGGTTCAAAACGAAGAACCGGCTCAGGTAGTATTCGATCCCGGCCTGGCCCTCGGCACCGACGCCAAACCACGCGATCTGTTTGCGGTCGATGGGAAACTCGGCGCGATAGGGAATGCCGAAAATCGCGCCTCCGTATGCGCCGAACGTGCCTTTCCACGGGCTGCGCGAGCTGCCGAGTTCGGTGTCCCAGCCCAACATCACTTGGATGGTGGAACCAGAGAAACCGCGCATGTTGACCATTTGGTCAAATTGCACATACAGATCGGTGTGAAGCAGCTCGATTCCCCCTCGAAGGCCCAGAAGTCCACCCGAGTTGTAGTCGAAAAAGTCGGCACCGCTGCTTGTGCCCGCGCCGTTTTCCTCGGACTTTTTGGTGATGAGGGACGAGAGCTTGGGTTGGGTCCCGTACAGCCCACCTACGTATACATCGACGTAGCCCTCCAGCACTTTCGCTTCGGCTGGCTGAGCAGCGACGAACATCGCGCAAACGATCGCAGACCCCGAACGTCGGAGCCAGCCCGACATTTTTTCCATTTTCACCATGGCTTGCATGATAGCAAATAGCGCCATGTCTAGCGTTTCGCTTCTGCCGAGAATCACCCTGACCGGGCTCGGGTTGGTCACTCCGTTTGGTGCAGGCCAGGCTTGCTTTTTCGGGGCTCTCGCCGACGGAAAGAGTGCGCTGCGAGAGGTTTCCGAACTGAGTTCCGACCTGCCGCTGGATTGCGCCGGAAAGCCCGTGTGGGCTGCCCGGGTACCTGATTTTGGTGCCGACGGAGCAATCGAGGCTGGAAAGCGACGCCGCATGCCCAGACTGTGCCAAATGACCATCGTCGCTGCCCGAGAAGCGCTAGGTCTTGCGCCGGGCCAAAAACCAGAGGAAGCGGCGATCAAACGGCGGTATGCAGCGGAGCGAATCGGTGTGGTTTTGGGGACGGGTCTCGGTGCTTTGGAAAGCACGATTGAGTTTACGAAGAGTCTCATCAAGGGCGGCGTCGGGGCGGGCTCTCCGGCAGTGTTTCCGTACACGGTCATGAATGCGTCGGCGGGGCTTCTGGCGATGGAGTTTGGGTTTTGTGGCCCAAACGTGACGGTGAACCATCGTGCGCTGTCTGTTCCCGAGGCCCTTGCAACGGGCGCAGAACTTCTTTTGACGGGGCGGGCGGACGCCGTGTTGTGCGGTGGCTGCGACGAGCTGGGCCCTTCTCTTTACCACGCACTTTGGGCGTTGGGCGCACTGGCAGATGGATTCGCTTCTCCCGACGGTGGCAGGTTGTTTCCCTACGAAAACAAGAACGGCGGTGTGTTGCCCGGCGAAGGCGCAGTCATCTGTCTGTTGGAACGGGAGACCGCTGCTTTTGACGCAAAACCATTGGCTGTCTTGTCCGGTTGGGATCGCAGCGGTGACTATCGACCCAGGTTGGGGTGGCCTCGTGCTGCGGGACCTTCGCTCACGGGGGAGGGCACAAGACACACGGAGGAAGTGGTGTCGCACGCAGCCCGATCCATCGAAAAGAGCCTTTGTCACGCAGGTATTGCCAAAGCGGACATTTCCTACATTGTGGGTTCGGGCGACGGTAGTGCCTTGGATGGACTCGAGACTCAGGCTTGTCGCTCGGCGCTTGGGTTTCACTCAGAACGGGTGCGCATTTCGTCGATTCTCGGGCAATGCGGCCAGTCGTTCGTTGCGCCGGGTTTCCGTCTGGCTTCTGCTCTGTGGGCTATTGCGTACAACACCCTACCGGGTACGACCCATTGCGCAACACCCGATCCGCGCGTGAGCTTGCCGGGGCTTTGTTTGTCACCGACGGAACAATCAGTCAAACATGTGCTTTTCCCGACGTTTTCAGAAGGCGGCGCAAACCTGAGTTTCGTGCTCAGTCGCGCGTAGACCGCAAGGACCTCCAAGTCTTCCCCCGACCCCAAGTACAATGAGCCGTTCGATGCAAGTGATCCAAAGTGATTTTGTAAAAAGCGCGACGCGGAAAAGCGAATGGCCAGGCGATCCGGTTGTGGAGATCGCGGTGTGTGGACGCAGCAATGTGGGCAAATCGACGTTGCTCAATGCGCTGTTGGGCCGTCGAAGTCTGGCGCGTGTTTCGCGCACGCCGGGTCGCACGAGGTTGGTCAATTTTTTCTCGGTCACGCTGAAAACACCGACGGGACCTCGCGAGATGCGTTTTGCCGATTTGCCCGGATACGGATACGCCGAGGTCGGTCGCGACGAACGGGCGACGTGGCAAGGCATGATGGAGGAGTACTTCGTGCAGCGACAGCAGTTGGTGTCGGTGTTGCTGCTGTGCGATGCCCGACGGGTCGCGATGCCGAAAGCGGACGAAATCCTGTTCGATGAGACCGAGCTTGCGGGGTATTTGCGAGGGCTGTGTCGTCGCGTGATTCCGGTGATGACCAAGGCAGACAAGTTGTCGAAAAGCGAGGCGTTTGCGGCGGCAAGAACCCTGTCGAAGCTGCTCGGCGAACGGGCTGTGGTTTGCGCGGCGTCCGAGCATCAGGGTCTGGACATGCTGTGGCGACGGATTGTCTCGACCTTGGACTCAGGAGAGATCGGACAACCCGACTCGATGCAGACGTGAGATTTTGCGGGGGAAAAGATGAGTGACGAAAAAGCGGGGAGCCACCACGGCGGTTTGCGTGTGGTGCTCATTGCTCTGGCAGTGAATCTGCTGATTGCGGTGTTCAAATTTGTGGCGGCGGGCTTCAGTGGCTCGACCGCGATGCTGGCCGAGGCAGTTCACTCGCTGGCAGACTCAGCGAATCAGGTGTTTTTGTTGATCGGCATTCGGCGCAGCTCACGCCCGCCCGACGCGCTGCATCCTTTTGGCTACGGGACCGAGACCTATTTTTGGGCCTTTATCGTCGCTGGAAGCATCTTTTTGATCGGCGCGGTGGTGAGCATTTGGGAAGGCTGCGAAAAACTTTGGCACATTGCTCACGGCCACGCGGCACCGCACGGTCCTGTTCGTTGGGCCATCATCGTGCTGGTCGTGTCGCTGGTGCTGGAAAGTTGGTCGCTGCGAGCCGCGGTCGCCGAGTTTCGCAGCCTGACGGCAGGCAAAAGCTTGCGCAAGACGCTTGAAGATGCACGCGATCCGACGGTGTTGACGGTGCTGTTCGAGGACACTGCTGCGCTGTTTGGTCTTGTGGCGGCGTTGGCCGGTGTGGTTTTGACTCAGGTTACGGGCAGTTTGATTTACGACGCGATCGCCTCGGTGATTGTCGGTTTGGCGTTGCTCGTTGTGGCTGTTTTCTTGGGGAAAGATTCGATGAGTTTGCTCATCGGTGAGGCGGTTCCACGGGAAGAACACGACAAGATCGTTTCCCTGGCTGCGTCTCATCCCGGCGTGCTCGAAGTCATCCACTTGCGAACCAAACACATCGCGCCGCACGAGGTCCTGGCGACGTTCAAAATTCGTTTTGCGCGCGACCTTACCGTCGATACTTTGGAAGCCAAAATCAATGATCTCGAGGCTGAACTGCGAGATCGTTTTCCTCACTTGCGCCGCATTTACATCGAGCCTGGTTTCGACGAGCAGAAAATCCGTCAAGAAAAGGGTCTGCCACATTGACCCACGCGCGTTTCGCGGAAAAGCCGAGAAACCCTGGAAAGTGACGAAAAAGACCCACGGCCTAGAGTATTATCGACAGGCGAATTGGGGCCTTGACGGTGCGGTGCCATTGTCCTTTCCCGTCGGGCCGGCACCGACACAAAGATGGTTGGCTCGCGAATCGGAAAATATCGGCTGGTTAGGCAGCTTGGCGAAGGCGGCATGGGCGTCGTGTATGAAGCCGTGCGCGAAGACATTGCTGCTCGGGCCGCGATCAAGGTTCTGCGCCGCGAATACACCAGCAACCCCGAGCTAGCGGGCCGCTTTTTCAACGAAGCACGCGCTGCGAATTTGATTCCGCACCCAGGCATTGTTCGAATTTTCGATTACGGAACCGAGCCCGATGGTCTGGCGTACCTCGCGATGGAGTTTCTCGACGGGGAATCGCTTTGGAAGCGGATGGAACGGAATCGGCGAATGCCGTTGCCAGAGGCACTACGGATCGGTCGCCAAATGGCGTCGGCACTGGCTGCGGCACACGAAAAGCAGATCGTTCACCGCGA
>Ga0272412_1000126_pt1 | contig 17464 bp, 31 predicted proteins | sample WWTPWeurt_MetaT_FD_193540 | JGI IMG/M metagenome (GOLD analysis project Ga0272412, IMG submission 193540) | Metatranscriptome of activated sludge microbial communities from WWTP in Nijmegen, Gelderland, Netherland - WWTP Weurt (Metagenome... | ecosystem: Engineered > WWTP > Aerobic digester >...
GGGGCTTTCTTAAATATTTACTAAGTCAGGCTGAGCTTGACGAAGCCTGACTTACTCAGCAGAATCAGTTCCTTCAGCTTTATCAGCTTTTGGAGCAGCTTTCTTAGTTGTAGCACGGCTACGACGAGTAGTTTTAGCTTTTTTCTCAGCACCTGCAGATTTGTTGCTTGAGTAAATTTCGTTGAAATCTACTAACTCAATAAGAGCCATATCAGCAGCATCACCTAAACGGTTACCTGTTTTAATAATACGAGTGTATCCACCTTTTCTGTCGCCAATTTTAACAGCAACTTCTTTAAACAAAGTAGAAACAGCTTCTTTGCTCTTTAAGTAAGAGAACACAACACGACGACTGTGTGTAGTATCTTCTTTACTCTTAGTTAAAAGAGGCTCAATGTATGTACGTAAAGCTTTAGCTTTAGCTGTAGTAGTAAAAATACGCTTGCTTTCGATTAAAGAACAAGCCATGTTAGCTAACATTGCAGTTCTGTGAGAGTGCGTTCTACCTAAATTATTTATTTTATCTCCGTGTCTCATTTTATCTTTTATTTTAGATGTTAGATTTTAGACGTTAGATTTTCAAACATAAATCTAAAATCTTAAACCTGAAATTTATTACTCCTTGTCTAATTTATATTTTGATACATTCATTCCGAATTGTAAGCCTTTAGTTGTAACTAGGTCTTCTAATTCAGTTAAAGACTTCTTACCGAAGTTACGGAACTTCAATAAATCGTTTTTATTGAACGCTACTAGTTCGCCTAATGTTTCAACATCTGCAGCTTTTAAGCAATTTAATGCACGTACAGAAAGATCCATATCAACTAACTTAGTTTTCAATAATTGACGCATGTGTAAAGATGCTTCGTCAAATTCATTCTCAGTGCTCTTCTCTTCTGTATCAAGCGTAATACGCTCATCAGAGAACAACATAAAGTGGTGAATTAAGATTTTAGCAGCTTCTTTTAAAGCATCTTTTGGATGAATAGAACCATCAGTAACGATATCTAAAACTAATTTTTCGTAATCTGTTTTTTGCTCAACACGGTAGTTTTCTACAGCGTATTTTACATTACGAATTGGTGTGAAGATAGCATCAACAGGAATAACACCATGAGCTGCATTAGCTGGCTTATTTTCGTCAGCAGGAACATATCCACGACCTTTTTCGATAGTAATTTCTAACTTTAACTTAACAGATGGCTCACAATGAGCAACTACTAACTCAGGATTTAATACTTGGAAACCATTTAAGAATTTTCCAATATCACCTGCAGTAATAACATCTTTACCAGATAAAGTACAAACAGCCTTTTCAAAATCGTGGTTATCGATTTGCTTCTTGAAACGGATTTGTTTGATGTTTAAGATGATTTCAGTAACATCTTCAGTAACTCCTTTTATTGTAGAGAATTCGTGATCAACTCCTTCAATACGAATAGTTGTAATTGCATATCCTTCCAAAGAAGATAAAAGGATACGGCGCAAAGCGTTACCAACAGTTATACCATATCCTTGTTCTAAAGGACGGAATTCGAATTGTCCTTCAGTTTCATTAGAATTTAGTAATATAACTTTATCGGGGCGTTGGAAAGCAAGAATAGCCATATTTATATTTAATTTTTTAGTTACTAATTAAAATTATTTAGAGTATAACTCGACGATAAGTTGCTCTTTAATGTTCTCAGGAATCTGAGTTCTTTCTGGACGTTGCATGAAAACACCTGACATATTTTTTGCATCAAATTCGATCCAAGAATATTTGCTTCCTGCACCAGCGATTGAGTTAACAATTGCTTCAAGAGACTTAGATTTTTCGCGAACAGCAACAGTATCACCTGGCTTCAAAATACAAGAAGCTACGTTTAATACTTCACCGTTTACTAAAATATGTTTGTGACCTACTAATTGACGAGCAGCGCTACGAGATGGAGCAATTCCCATACGGAAAACTACGTTATCTAAACGTGACTCCATGAATTGTAACAACAACTCACCTGTAATACCTTTTGCACGAGCTGCCATATCAAATGTACGAGCAAATTGCTTCTCTAATACACCATAAGTGTATTTAGCTTTTTGCTTTTCTTGCAACTGAATTGCATACTCAGATTGCTTAGCTCTTTTCTTAGCCAAACCATGTTGTCCTGGAGGATAATTCTTTTTTTCTAAAGCTTTATCTGGTCCAAAAATTGGCTCTTTAAATTTACGTGCGATTTTCGACTTTGGGCCTGTATATCTTGCCATTATCTATTTATTTTTAATGTTCTATTTACTATTCAATCTAAAAATGATATCACATCATTTTTTACACTATACTCTTCTGCGTTTTGGAGAACGACAACCGTTGTGAGGAATTGGAGTAATATCAACGATTTCAGTAACCTCGATACCTAAAGTACCTAATGTACGAATTGCTGATTCTCTTCCTGCACCTGGACCTTTTACATAAACTTTTACTTTACGTAAACCTGCATCAAATGCTACTTTCCCGCTATCTCCAGCAGCTAATTGAGCTGCATAAGGTGTGTTCTTTTTTGAACCACGGAAACCCATTTTACCTGCACTTGACCAAGAAATAACTTGACCAGACATGTTAGTCATTGAAATTATGATGTTGTTGAAAGTAGCATTAATATGAGCTTCTCCTACTGCTTCTACCTTAACAACTCTTTTTTTAGCATTTGCCTTTGAAGCGGCTGCTGCTGATTGCTGTTGCTTTGCCATTTTTTATTTTATTTTGAGGTGATCAAGTGAATGAAAAAATCACTCACCCATTTCATCAATTATTACTTAGTGACTTTTTTCTTACCTGCGATAGTCTTACGCTTACCTTTACGAGTACGTGCATTTGTTTTTGTACGTTGACCTCTTACTGGTAATCCGTTTCTATGACGCATACCTCTAACAGTTCCAATATCAACTAAACGCTTAATGTTTAACTGAACTTCTGAACGAAGAGCACCTTCAACTTTAATTTCATCGTTGATGATTTTACGAATAGCGTTTGATTCTTCATCATTCCATTCGTTTACTTTTTTATCAAAGCTAATCCCAGCTTTTGATAGAATACGTTGAGCAGAACTACGTCCGATTCCGTAAATATACGTTAAACCGATTTCTCCTCTTTTGTTTTTTGGTAAGTCAATACCTGCGATCCTTGCCATTTCTCTCTATTAAATTTTAAAAATGTTTGCGAAAGTACAAAAAATTATCTTTGTCTTTGTTTAAATTTAGGGTTCTTTTTGTTAATTATGTAAAGTTTCCCTTTACGGCGTACGATTACACAATCTACGCTTCTCTTTTTTAATGATGCTCTTACCTTCATTGTTCTTGTTATTTATATCTATACGAGATTCTACCTTTTGTTAAATCGTAGGGAGACATCTCTAATCTAACCTTATCCCCTACCAAAATTTTAATATAATTCATCCTCATCTTCCCTGAAATATGTGCAATTACTATATGCCCATTTTCCAGCTCTACCCTAAACATTGCATTACTTAAGGCTTCTATTATGGTTCCATCCTGCTCTATCGACGACTGTTTTGCCATATGTTAGCTTTGTAATTGCATTGATGAAGTTCTACCTTTAATTCTTCCGCTCTTCATTAAACCTTCATACTGACGATTTAACAAATGACTTTCAATTTGTTGTAATGTATCTAAAACAACACCTACCAAGATTAATAATGATGTTCCACCAAAGAAATTAGCAAACTCATTACTTACTCCTAATACTCTTGCAATTGCAGGCATAATAGCAACGATTGCTAAGAAAATAGAACCTGGTAAAGTAATTTTAGACATTACTGAATCTAAAAACTCAGCTGTTTTCTTACCTGGCTTAACACCTGGAATAAAACCACCATTACGTTTCATATCATCAGCTAATTGATTAGGATTAACCATGATTGCTGTGTAGAAATAAGTAAACAATATAATCAAGATAGCGAAAGTAACATTGTACCATAATCCAAAATGGTCAGTGAAAGCCATTAAGAATCCACCTTTTGATTGGTCACCCATTGTTGCAATAGCAGCAGGAATAAACATAATTGCCTGAGCAAAGATGATTGGCATAACCCCAGCAGCATTTACCTTTAACGGAATGTACTGACGAACTCCACCATATTGTTTGTTACCTACAATTTTCTTAGCAAACTGAACTGGTACACGACGAGTTCCTTGAACTAACAATATTGAACCAATAACTACGAACAATAAGAATACGATTTCTAACAAGAACATGATTAAACCACCACCTTGTGAATCTAAACGAGAAGAAACCTCGAATAAGAATGCGCCTGGGAGACGAGCAATGATACCAATCATAATGATTAAAGAGATACCATTACCAATACCTTTGTCAGTAATTTTCTCACCTAACCACATTACGAACATTGTTCCTGTAACTAAGATTAAGATTGATTGCATGTACCAGAAAGAACCAACATCAGGAACTGCACCTGGGATGTTTGTAATTTGAGTAGCAATATAACCCGGAGCTTGAACTGCGGTAACACCAACAGTTAAAAAACGAGTGTATTGGTTAATCTTTTTACGTCCGCTTTCACCCTCTTTTTGCATCTTTTGGAAGTAAGGAACTGCCATACCCAACAATTGAATAATAATTGATGAAGTAATGTAAGGCATAATACCTAAACCAAAAATAGATGCACGAGAGAATGCTCCACCTGCAAAAATGTTGATTAAACCAAGAATACCATCTTGACTTTGTGATTCTTTAGCTGCTGCAAGAACACCTGCATCAACACCTGGAAGAACCACGTAAGTTCCTAAACGATACACAAGGATTAAAAGAAGGGTTAAGACAATGCGTTGTCTTAACTCTTCAATTTTCCAAATGTTGCGTATTGTATTTATAAATCTCTTCATAAATTTTTATAATGTGGTAGCTGAGCCACCTTTTGCTTCGATTGCTGATTTTGCTGTAGCTGAGAAAGCATGAGCTTTAACAGTGATTGCAGCACTTAGTTCACCACGTCCTAAAACTTTTACTAAAGAAGTTTTAGAAGCTAATCCGTTTTGAATTAATACATCTGGAGTAATTTCTTTGATGTTTTTTACTTCAGCTAATTTTTGAAGTGCATCAAGATTAACAGATACATACTCAACACGGTTAATGTTCTTAAATCCAAACTTAGGGACACGACGTTGTAAAGGCATTTGACCACCTTCAAAACCACGCTTTGAAGAATAACCTGAACGAGATTTAGCACCTTTGTGTCCACGTGTAGCAGTTCCACCACCACCAGAACCTTGGCCTCTTCCACGACGGAAGTTTGTTTTTACTGAACCTGCAGCAGGTTTTAAATTACTTAATTGCATATCTTTAATTATCTAATAATTATATGTTTTCTACTTTTAATAAATGATTCACCTTTGCAATCATTCCTTTAATTTGCGGAGTAGCTTCATGCTCAGCAGAACTGTGCAACTTACCTAAACCTAAAGCCTCTACAGTACGTTTTTGTCTCAACGTTCTTTTGATAGTGCTTTTTACTAATGTTACTTTTACCTTGCTCATCGTAATATGATTATCCGTTAAATACTCTATCTAATGTAATTCCTCTTTGTTGTGAAATCGCATATGGATCACGTAACTTTGCTAATGCATCCATAGTAGCTTTAACCACGTTATGAGGATTAGAAGAACCTTTTGATTTCGCTAATACGTCAGTTACACCAACGCTCTCTAAAACAGCACGCATCGCACCACCAGCAATTACACCAGTACCATGAGCAGCAGGCTTTAAGAAAACTCTTGATCCGCCGTATTTACCTTCTTGTGAATGAGGAACAGTTCCGTTTAAAACACAAACTTTAACTAAGTTCTTTTTTGCATCATCAATTCCTTTAGTGATAGCATCAGTAACCTCGTTAGCTTTTCCTAAACCGTAACCTACTACTCCCTTTTCGTTACCTACAACAACGATTGCAGAGAAACTGAAGTGACGTCCACCTTTGGTAACTTTGGTAACACGTTGTATTCCTACTAACTTATCTTTAAGTTCAATTTCAGCCGATTTTACTCTTTTTACAACTTCTTTAGACATTTTTTTCTTTATTAATATTTTAGAACTTTAAACCACCTTCTCTCGCGCCTTCAGCTAAAGCCTTAACACGACCGTGATACAAATAACCACCTCTATCGAAAACGATTTTTTCGATACCTTTTGCTTTTGCTTTATCTGCAATTGCTTTACCAACTAGCTTAGAAAGTTCTGATTTGTTTCCTTTTGCGCTAGCAAAGTCTTTATCTTTTGAAGAAGCAGTCGCTAATGTTTTTCCAGAAGCGTCATCAATAATTTGAGCGTAAATCTCCATATTACTTCTGAACACGCTTAAACGTGGAGCAGTTGGAGTACCGCTGATAACCTTTCTGATGCGTTTTTTAATACGATCTCTTCTTTCTGATTTTGTAAGAGCCATTTTTTTATATCTTGAATTTTGTTATTTACTCTACGAATTATATTATTTACCTGCTGCTTTACCTGCTTTTCTACGTAAGATTTCGCCAGTAAATTTGATACCTTTTCCTTTGTACGGCTCAGGTTTACGTAACGAGCGTATTTTTGCAGCTACTGCACCTATTAATTGCTTATCGCAAGACTCCATAATTACTTTTGGATTTTGTCCCTTTTCAGCAGTTGTAGTAACAGTAATTTCTTTAGGTAATTCAAACATAACGTTGTGAGAATAACCTAACGATAATTCTAATATTTGACCTTTGTTGCTAGCACGGTAACCTACACCTACTAGTTCTTGTTCAGTTTTAAAACCTTCAGATACTCCGTGAACCATGTTCGCAATTAAAGCACGGTATAAACCATGTAACGAACGGTGACGTTTTTGATCTGTTGGACGAGTAACCTCAACTTTTCCATCTGCAACATTAACTTTGATGTCGCCTTCGATAGCTTGAGTAAGTGTTCCTTTTTTTCCTTTAACGGTAACTGTAGTTCCGGCAACCGAAACTTCAACTCCTGCAGGTAATGTAATTGGTAATTTTCCTATACGTGACATGATGAATTTCCTCCTTTGATTTTAAGATACATAACAAATTACTTCACCACCTACGTTCTCTCTTCTTGCTTCTTTATCAGTCATAACACCTTTAGAAGTAGAGATGATAGCAATACCTAAACCATTGATAACACGTGGTAATGTATCAACACCTGAATACTTACGTAAACCAGGAGAAGAAACTCTATCCAATTGTCTGATTGCTGGTTGCTTAGTAACAGGATTGTACTTAAGCGCAATTTTAATCATTGCTTGATTTTTCTCGTTAACATCAAACTTGTAGTTTAAGATGTAACCTTTATCGAAAAGGATTTTTGTAATCTCTTTTTTTAGATTCGAAGAAGGGATTTCTACGATTCTGTGTTTCGCTTTAATAGCGTTTCTGACTCTTGTTAAGTAGTCTGCAATTGTATCTGTCATTTTATTTGTTTTATATGTTACCCCGAGCTTTACAGAACAGGATAATTATACATTAATACTCTTTTTTTTGCGTTTGCAAGAAGGCAAAGATAGGTAAAATTTACCAACTTGACTTCGTTACACCCGGGATTTTTCCAAAAGTAGCCATTTCACGGAAAGTAACACGGCTAATTCCGAATAATCTCATATATCCACGAGGACGTCCTGTTAATTTGCAACGGTTACGCATACGAACTTTTGAAGAGTTTCTAGGTAATTTTTGTAAACCTACGCTATCTCCAGCTGCTTTTAATGCTGCACGTTTTTCTGCATATTTTGCTGTTAATCTTGCCCTTTTAGCATCGCGGGCTTTCATTGATTCTTTTGCCATCTTGTCTCGCTTCTATTATTATTTTGAACTTTTGAATGGGAAACCAAACTCTTTTAATAAAGTTTTAGCTTCGTTATCTGTTTTAGCTGTAGTTACAAAGGTAATATCCATACCATTGATCTTACTAACTTTATCAATATCAATCTCAGGGAAAATGATTTGCTCAGTAACACCTAATGTGTAGTTACCGCTTCCATCAAATCCTTTTTCGTTGATACCTTTGAAATCACGGATACGGGGAAGAGCAGAAGAAATTAATCTGTCTAAGAACTCATACATGTGGTTACCACGCAATGTTACACGAACACCGATAGCTACACCTTTACGTAATTTGAAGTTAGAGATATCCTTTGTAGAATAAGTTGCAACAGCTTTTTGACCAGAAATGGTAGTCATTTCTTTAATAGCTGATTCGATAATTTTCTTATCTGCAACCGCATCGCCTAAACCTTGGTTAAGGCAAATCTTTTTTAACTCAGGTACTTGCATAGGTGAAGAGTATGCAAATTTATCCTGTAAATTTTTCTTAATTTCTGATCTGAATTTTGTTTTCAGTCTTGGTTCGTAAGTTGCCATTATTTAATAACCTCCTTAGTTTTTTTAGCAATTCTTGTAATTTCTCCTGTTTTAGCGTCAACCGAACGACCTACTCTAGTAGTTTTACCACCTACCACTAACATAACGTTAGAGATATGGATAGATCCTTCTTGTTTAACGATTCCTCCGTTAGGATTTTTTGCGTTTGGTTTAGTGTGTTTTGAAATCATATTCACACCTTCAACTATCACTCTTAATTTCTTAGTGTCGATAGAAACGATCTTACCTTCTTGACCTCTAGCGTTACCAGAGATAACTCTTACTAAGTCGTCTTTTTTTAATTTTAATTTCATCGCTTTGTTCTTTTAATTTTTTAAAGCACTTCCGGTGCAAGTGAAATAATTTTCATGAATTGTTTATCGCGCAACTCTCTTGCTACAGGTCCGAAGATACGAGTACCACGGATCTCATCATCGGTTTTTAAAAGAACTGCTGCGTTATCGTCGAAACGGATGTATGAACCATCCTGACGACGAATTTCCTTTTTTGTTCTAACTATTACAGCTTTACTTACAGTACCTTTTTTTACGTTACCTGAAGCTAATGCGTGCTTTACAGTTACAACTACTTTATCTCCTATAGTTGCATAACGCTTACGTGTACCACCTAGTACGCGAATTACTAAAACTTCTTTAGCTCCACTGTTATCGGCAACTGTTAATCTTGATTCGTTTTGTATCATTGTTCAAATGCTTTAAAAATTATTTCGCTTTTTCAATTACCTCAACAAGTCTCCAGCATTTTGTTTTGCTTAACGGACGGGTTTCCATAATTTTAACGGTATCTCCTACTCCACACTCATTTTTTTCGTCATGAGCTACGAATTTAGTCGTTTTCTTAACGAACTTTCCGTACTTCGGATGCTTCACCTTACGCTCTACGCTTACAACAACAGATTTCTCCATTTTGTTGCTGGTTACTGTACCAATTCTTTCTTTTCTTAAATTTCTTTCCATTACTAGGTGTTATTACGATGCTTTTTGTTTTTTAGTTAATTCAGTGCTTAAACGAGCTATTAATTTACGGCTCTCACGAATTTTCATTGGGTTCTCAACCGGAGACACAGTATGATTAATCTTCATTTTGTTTAATGTAGATTTTTCTTCTTTTAATCTGTCTCTTAATTCGCTTAGCGAAAGTGCAGCTATATCTTTATTTTCCATGATTAATTATTTTATTTTAAGATTATGCTTCAGTTTCAACAAAATCTCTACGAACTACAAACTTAGTACAAACAGGTAACTTTTGAGCAGCTAAACGTAATGCTTCTTTTGCAATTGCTAAAGGTACACCTTCAGCTTCGAATAACATACGTCCTGCTTTTACTGGAGCAACCCAATATTCTGGAGCACCTTTACCTTTACCCATACGAACCTCTGCTGGTTTCTTAGTAATTGGTTTGTCAGGGAAAACACGGATCCAAATTTGTCCCTCTCTTTTCATAAAACGTGTTACTGCAACACGGGCAGCTTCGATTTGACGAGCTGTAACCCAACACTCTTCTGTTGCTTTGATGCCGAATGATCCGAAGGCTAATTGGTCGCCGCGTTTAGCAAGACCTTTCATCTTCATCTTGTGCATCTTTCTGTATTTCGTTCTTTTTGGCTGTAACATTGTTAATTTTTTTTATCGATTCTTAATTCGTTCAATTACTGATTACGCGTCTTTTTTCTTCTTGTTTCTACCTGCGCTAAATTTTGGAGCTGGTGTTTCGCGTTTCTTTTCCTTTGCCATTCCAACATTTGGAGACAAATCACGCTTTCCATAAATTTCACCTTTGCAAATCCAAACTTTAACACCTAATAAACCAAAAGCTGTTAATGCCTCACCTACTGCGTAATCGATATCAGCACGGAATGTATGTAAAGGAGTTCTTCCTTCTTTGTACATTTCTGAACGAGCCATCTCAGCACCTTGTAAACGTCCAGAAACTTTAATTTTGATTCCTTCCGCTCCCATTCTCATTGCTGAAGCAACTGCCATCTTAGAAGCTCTCTTGTAAGAGATACGTCCTTCGATTTGACGAGCAATGCTATCTGCAACTAAACGAGCATCTAACTCAGGGCGTTTAATTTCAAATATGTTGATTTGAACTTCTTTCTTAGTGAATTTCTTCAACTCTTCTTTCAACTTATCCACCTCTTTACCACCTTTACCAATGATAATTCCTGGACGAGCTGTGTTGATTGTAACAGTGATTAATTTCAAAGTTCTCTCGATGATAACTTTTGAAATACTGCCCTTAGGTAAACGTGCAGTTAAGTATTTTCTGATTTTTTCGTCTTCTACTAATTTATCGGAAAAGTCATTCCCTCCAAACCAATTAGAGTCCCATCCTTTGATGATTCCTAAACGTAAACCTATCGGATTTGATTTTTGTCCCATTTCTTAATTAATTTTTTGTACCTAATATTACTGTTACATGATTTGATCTCTTTCTGATTCTATACCCTCTTCCTTGAGGTGCAGTTCTCAATCTTTTTAATTGGAAACCGCTATCAACCATAATTTCTTTTACAAATAATGTATTTTCATCTGGTTTAGAACCTGTTTTTGCTTCGTAATTAGCAATTGCAGATTTAATCAATTTCTCTAATTTAATTGAAGCATGCTTCGTGCTGAATTTTAATGTATTTAAAGCATTAAATACTTCATGTCCACGAACCAAATCAGCTACGATTCTCATCTTACGAGGAGATGTAGGACAGTCATTTAACTTCGCAAAGTAACTGCTCTTGTTTGCTTCTTTTCTGGCTTCGGCTACTAACCTTTTTCTTTTGCCCATCGCTGTAATTTTTATCTAAAAATATTATTTCTTATTATTTCCTGAGTGACCTTTGAAGGTACGAGTTAGTGCAAATTCTCCCAATTTGTGTCCAACCATGTTTTCGGTTACATACACTGGGATAAATTTATTTCCGTTGTGTACTGCAAACGTGTGCCCAACAAACTCAGGCGGAATAGTAGAGCGACGAGCCCAAGTTTTGATAACCGATTTTTTACCACTCTTATTCATTTCCTCAACTTTCTTGTCGATGTTGTGGTCGATGAATGGTCCTTTTTTTAATGATCTTGCCATTTTTCTTTTTTTTTGTTTTGAACTGTTGCTGGCTTCGAGTGCCTCAGCCAACAACTGCCATTAAACTATTAATTATTTCTTTCTTCTTTCTATGATATGCTTGTTAGAAGCTTTTGCTTTGTAACGAGTCTTGAATCCTTTAGCTGGTAAGCCCTTACGAGAACGTGGGTGACCACCAGATGCACGACCTTCACCACCACCCATTGGATGATCCACTGGATTCATCACAACTGGACGAGTACGAGGACGACGACCTAACCAACGCTTACGACCTGCTTTACCATGTAATTCTAAGTTATGATCAGGATTAGATACAGCACCGATAGTAGCTTTACAAGTAATTAGCACCATACGAACCTCACCTGAAGGCATACGCAATACTGCATATTTACCATCACGAGCAGAAAGCTGTGCATAAGTACCAGCACTACGTGCCATAGCAGCACCTTGTCCAGGACGTAATTCTATGTTATGAATGATTGTACCAAGAGGAATATCACTTAAAAATAAAGTGTTTCCAACCTCAGGAGTAGCATCTTTACCAGATACAATTGTTTGACCAACTGTTAATCCTTGAGGTGCTATAATGTAACGCTTGTCACCATCTTTGAAATAAACTAAAGCGATACGAGCTGTACGATTTGGATCGTACTCAATTGATTTTACTGTTCCAACAACACCGTCGTTATCTCTTTTGAAATCGATGATACGGTATGCTTTTTTATGACCACCACCAATGTAGCGCATAGTCATTTTTCCGGTATTATTACGACCGCCGGATCTTTTTGTAGGAGCAATCAAACTCTTTTCAGGAGTATTAGTTGTGATTTCTGAATAATCACTCACTAATTTGAAACGTTGCCCCGGTGTTAACGGTCTTAACTTTTTTAATGCCATTGTTTAAATTCTTTTCTGAATTATTAAATACTTGAATAGAAATCAATCACGTCTCCACTTTTCAGGGTAACCATTGCTTTCTTTGATCTGTTAACACGTCCAATTGCCATACCGCGAGTAGTGTTTCTTGTTTTCACTTTACCTACGTATTGTTGTGTATTTACCGACTTAACAGTTACACCATACATAGCCTCAACAGCTTGCTTAATTTGAACCTTGTTTGCCGTTTTGTTTACAACGAAGCCATAACGATTTAGTTTTTCGGCTAGCGATGTCATCTTTTCAGTGATGATAGGCTTTATTAAAATTTCCATTTTACTTTGTTAAAATTGTTTCGATTTGTTTCAAAGAACTCTCCGCTAATACTACATTTGCAGCGTGTAAAATATCGTAAGTATTTAAATCTGAAGCTACTACGACTTTTGAACGGTCCAAATTACGGGACGACAAATATACGTTTTTATTTGATTCACCCAACACTAAAAGTGTTTTTTTATCAGAAAGATTCAAATTTTTCAATAATTCAGCAAACTTAGCTGTTTTAGGCGCGTCAAAGCTGAAATCTTCCAATACAGTGATTGCATTTTCTTTTGCTTTGTACGTTAACGCTGATACACGAGCTAAACGTTTAACTTTCTTATTTAATTTAAAAGAGTAATCTCTTGGACGAGGACCAAATGCTCTACCACCACCAATGAAAACAGGTGATTTCATAGAACCTGCACGAGCTCCACCAGTACCTTTTTGTCTCTTCAACTTTTTAGTTGTACGATTGATTTCAGCACGCTCTTTTGATTTGTGAGTACCTTGACGTTGATTAGCAAGAAATTGCTTAACATCTAAGTAAATACAATGATCGTTCGTTTCTGCAGCGAAGATAGAATCTACTAACTCCACTTTTTTTCCGGTTTTCTTACCGCTTATGTTTGTTACTTCCAGTTGCATTTCAAAAATTATTTTTCAATTACTACATAAGAACCTTTAGAACCTGCAACCGAACCTTTTAATATAAGTAGGTTTTTCTCAGGCATTACTTTCACAACTTCGATGTTCTGAATTTTCACTTTGTTTCCACCCATTCTTCCTGCCATTCTCATTCCTTTGAATACACGAGAAGGATCTGATGAAGCACCTAATGAACCAGGAGCTCTTTCTCTATCATGTTGACCGTGAGATTTGTTAGCGTGACCAACACCACTAAATCCGTGACGTTTTACAACACCTTGAAAACCTTTACCTTTAGAAGTTGCAGAAACTTCAACGAAATCACCTTCAGCAAACAATTCAACAGTGATTACATCACCTGCATTGCGAGCTTCCTCGAAATGACGAAATTCAACAGCTTTTCTTTTTGGAGTAGTTCCTGTTTTTGCAAAGTGACCTTTCATTGCAGCAGAAGTATGTTTTTCCTTCTTCTCATCAAAAGATAATTGCAAAGCTTCGTAACCGTCTTTCTCCTTGGTTTTTACTTGCGTTACTACGCAAGGACCTGCTTCGATAATTGTGCATGGTATGTATTTACCATTGGCACCGAAGAAGCTAGTCATTCCTACTTTTTTACCAATTATTCCAGACATTTTTATTTATTGTTTATTATTAATTTATTTTTTATTTCCTAAGTGTAAGATAACTAAACTTTGATCTCAACTTCTACTCCACTTGGTAACTCAAGCTTCATTAAAGCATCAACAGTTTTTGAAGTTGAACTGTAAATGTCTAATAAACGCTTGTAAGTACAAGCTTGGAACTGATCACGTGCTTTCTTGTTAACGTGAGGTGCACGTAATACAGTAAAGATTTTTTTGTGAGTAGGAAGAGGAATTGGTCCGTTTACTACTGCACCTGTCATCTTCACAGTTTTCACGATTTTCTCAGCAGATTTATCAACTAAGTTGAAATCGTAAGACTTAAGTTTAATTCTGATTTTTTGACTCATAACTATTTTTTATAAAGAACGTTAATTATACTTTTTCTGTTTTACCTTTTGATTTTGCAATTACATCAGCTGCAATGTTAGCTGGTGCTTCAGCGTAGTGAGAAAACTCCATTGTTGAAGTTGCACGACCTGAAGTTAATGTACGTAATTGAGTTACATATCCGAACATTTCAGAAAGTGGAACTTTAGCTTTAATAACTTGAGCATTACCTCTAGTATCCATACCTTCGATTTGTCCACGACGACGATTTAAATCACCTACTACATCACCCATGTTTTGCTCTGGAGTTAATACCTCAACCTTCATAATTGGCTCAAGTAAAACTGGTTTACATTTTGGTAATGCCTCACGGTAAGCAGTTTTAGCACAAATCTCAAAAGATAAAGCATCTGAATCGACATTGTGATAAGAACCATCTTTTAAAACAACTTTTAATTGTTGTAAAGGATATCCAGCTAATACACCATTAACCATTGATGCTTTGAAACCTTTTTCAACAGAAGGAATGAATTCACGTGGAATGTTACCACCTGTAATTTCGTTTACGAATTGTAAATCTCCACCAGTGAAATCAGGGTCAACAGGGCTTAATACAACTTTAATATCGGCAAATTTACCACGACCACCAGTTTGCTTCTTGTAAACCTCACGGTGTTCGATTGTACCTGAGATATTTTCTTTGTAAGAAACCTGAGGAGCACCTTGGTTAACCTCAACTTTAAACTCACGCTTTAAACGGTCAACAATAATCTCTAAGTGTAATTCACCCATACCAGAGATGATAGTTTGTCCGCTATCTTCATCCGTTTTAACACGGAAAGTAGGATCCTCTTCAGCTAATTTACCTAAACCAACTCCTAATCTATCCAAATCAGCTTGAGTTTTAGGCTCGATAGCGATACCAATTACAGGCTCAGGGAAATTCATAGCTTCTAATACAATTGGATTTTTCTCATCACATAATGTATCACCAGTACGAATATCTTTAAAACCTACTGCAGCTCCAATATCACCAGCTTCGATAAACTCGATAGCATTTTGTTTGTTAGCGTGCATTTGGAAAATACGAGAAATACGCTCCTTGTTACCTGAACGAGTGTTTAGTACATAAGAACCTGCATCTAAACGTCCAGAATAAGCGCGGAAGAAACACAAACGACCTACGAATGGATCGGTAGCAATTTTGAATGCAAGAGCAGTGAAAGGCTCTTTTGCATCTGGTTTGCGAGTAACTTCTTGCTCAGTATCAGGGTTTGTTCCTTTAATATTATCTTTATCAAGTGGGCTTGGCATTAATTCCATTACCAAATCCAACATTGTTTGTACACCTTTGTTTTTAAACGAAGATCCACAAACCATTGGTACAATTTTGTTAGCTAAACATGCTTGACGTAAAGCATCTAAAACTTCACGCTCAGTAATAGTTTCAGGAGCTTCGAAGAATTTCTCCATCAATTTTTCGTCAAATTCAGCAACAGCTTCGAATAATTTTTCACGGTATTCCGCTACTTCATCTTTCATATCATCAGGAATAGGAACTTCAGTAAAAGTCATTCCTTTATCAGCTTCATTCCAAACAATACCACGATTGTTAATTAAATCAACAACACCTTTAAAGTTATCTTCTGCACCGATTGGTAATTGAAGAGGAACCGCATGTCCACCTAAAATTTCTTTAACTTGTTTTACAACATTTAAGAAATCGGCACCTTGACGGTCCATTTTATTAACAAATCCAATACGAGAAACGCCATAATTATCAGCTAAACGCCAGTTAGTTTCTGACTGAGGTTCAACACCATCAACAGCTGAAAATAAGAATACTAATCCGTCTAATACACGTAATGAACGGTTAACCTCAACCGTAAAATCCACGTGACCCGGAGTATCAATAATATTTAATTTGTATTTGTTGTTACGGTAGTTCCAGAAACAAGTAGTTGCAGCTGAAGTGATAGTAATACCACGCTCTTGCTCTTGCGCCATCCAATCCATTGTAGCTGCACCTTCATGCACCTCACCAATTTTATGGTTTACACCAGTATAATATAAAATACGCTCAGTAGTAGTTGTTTTACCAGCGTCGATATGGGCTGCAATACCTATATTTCTTGTATATCTTAAATCGCTCATTTTGCTTTGTGTATATCAATTATTAGAAACGGAAATGAGAGAAAGCCTTGTTAGCTTCTGCCATTTTGTGAGTATCTTCTTTCTTTTTGAAAGCTGCACCTTCTTCTTTCGCTGCTGCAACGATTTCTCCAGCCAATTTTTGAGCCATTGATTTTTCGTTACGCTTACGAGAATAAAGAATCATCCACTTCATACCCATTGCAACTTTGCGGTCAGGACGAATTTCAGTAGGAATTTGGAAAGTAGCACCACCAACACGACGAGATTTAACCTCAACTTGTGGAGTAATGTTTGCCAATGCCTTTTTGAAAACTTCTAAACCATCTTCATTAGTACGCTTTGCTACTGTTTCAATAGCTTCGTAAAATACGTTTGACGCAGTAGTTTTTTTACCATCGTACATTAAATTGTTTACGAAACGTGTTACCAATGTATCATGGAACTTTGGATCCGGTAGTAACACTCTTTTTTTTGCTCTCGATTTTCTCATCGTTTCTTTTTATGCTAAAATATTTGTATTATTTTTTCTTAGCTGGAGCTGCAGCAGCACCTGCTTTAGGACGTTTAGCGCCGTATTTTGAACGACGTTGTCTTCTTCCATCAACACCTGCAGTATCTAATGCACCACGAATGATATGGTAACGAACACCTGGTAAATCTTTAACACGACCACCACGCACTAACACGATACTATGCTCTTGCAAGTTGTGTCCTTCACCTGGGATATACGCAATGATTTCCTCTTTGTTAGTTAAACGAACCTTTGCTACCTTACGCATTGCTGAGTTTGGTTTCTTTGGCGTAGTTGTATATACTTTTGTACATACACCACGACGTTGTGGGCAAGAGGTTAAAGCCACGGATTTACTCTTGTTTGCCGCTTTCGTGCGACCTTTTCTTACTAATTGCTGTATAGTTGGCATCTTTTATTTGTTGTATTACCTGATTTTACAGTACTTTTAACAATAATTTAAACACACC
>Ga0272412_1000127_pt1 | contig 17454 bp, 32 predicted proteins | sample WWTPWeurt_MetaT_FD_193540 | JGI IMG/M metagenome (GOLD analysis project Ga0272412, IMG submission 193540) | Metatranscriptome of activated sludge microbial communities from WWTP in Nijmegen, Gelderland, Netherland - WWTP Weurt (Metagenome... | ecosystem: Engineered > WWTP > Aerobic digester >...
CCACGATCCTGTCCGGCGCAGATGCTTTTTATCGTCCACTCTATTTCAGTCCAGACAATCAGGTTGTCGTCCAGCATGGCTATGGCTATGCAGATTATTTCAGCATCAACCTGGGCACTTTTCTCCTGACGCCCTATGCCACACCGTCTCCCATGCCCTGGCCAACCTTGATTCCGTAGAGCCAATATGCCACACTCCAAAAAACACCCAAAATTCTCTTAAGAGTTTGAAGACGCCAAAAATCCACCCGGAGAAATCTCCAGGTGGATTATGGTTTTCAAAACAGACGCCAGGCGTCGAATTAACGCTTGGTGTAGGTTGGGGCCTTACGGGCGCGCTTGAGACCTGGTTTCTTGCGTTCCTTGATGCGGGCATCACGGGTCAGGAAACCACCGCGGCGCAGGGCGCTGCGATCTTCGGGGCGCAGCAGCACCAGGGCACGCGCCAGACCGAGCTTGGCGGCATCGACCTGACCAGACAAACCGCCGCCTGTGCAGACTACGGTGATGTCAAAAGTGGTGCGTTCAGAACCGACAGTGGCCAGGGGGCCAAGAATCGCTTCAACATCGCCATAGCGGCCAAAGTAAACTTCGGCGGCTTTCTCGTTGACGGTAAATACCCCGGTGCCACTGGCAATGCGCACGCGTGCTGTGGCTTCCTTACGGCGTCCGATACCTTCATAATACTGTACTGCCATTGATAGCTCCTTCTACTCTAGCGGGCCTTGGGCAACTGAGCCGCATGCGGGTGCTCAGTACCAGCATACACCTTCAAACGCTTGATCAACTGCCGACCCAACTTGTTGTGCGGCAGCATGCCCCACACAGCGGCGGTCAACACACGATCCGGATGGCGCACCAACTGCTGGCGCAGGGTGACGGATTTGATGCCACCGGGATGGCCCGAGTGTTGGTAATAAACTTTATCATCCATCTTGCTGCCAGTGGCGTGAATCTTTTCGGCGTTGATGATGACCACAAAGTCACCGACCAACACGCCGGGCATAAAGCCTGGCTTGTGCTTGCCGAGCAAATAAGCAGCCACCTGGCTGGCGAGTCGACCGAGGGTCTGACCATCGGCATCCACCAGGATCCATTCTGATTCCAGCTCTTCGAGTTTAGGATAGTATGTCTTCTGCACGTTCAATCTCTCCGTTTAAAACTTCCGGTTGGTCGTTTCGTTTTCAAATTATTCTACTGCCAGGAGATGCGCCGGGTAGCGCACATCCGTAAGGAAAAGTCCCTGAGGGTCTGCCATGACCTGCACCTTGGCAGTTGTGGCATCGGGTCCGCCGGGTTGATCGAGATAGGAGCGCACATCCTCAAGAGAATATTTGCTCTGCCCAACTGCTGCCAGCAGCCCCACCATTCGCCGGACCATATGGTACAAAAAGGCATCTGCGGTGACCTCAAAAACGGCTGAAGTGCCGATTTCCTGCCAGCCAGCCGCTAAAACAGTGCGAACGGTGCTGTTTCCCGGCTTTGGCGGAGAGCCAAATGCCGCAAAATCGTGCCGCCCGATCAGGGCTTCAGCAGCCTGTTGAGCTTTCGCAGGGTCCGCCGGGGGCCAAACCCGCCAGGCGTAGCGTTCCCGGAGCGGATCGCGGCCCACTTCAAAAAAGAGGTGGTAGCGATAGGTTCGCGAGAGCGCACTGCGGCGAGGGTTGAAATCCGGGTGAACCGGGCGAGCCATCCGGGCGGCCACGTCCGGGGGCAAGTGCGCATTGAGCGCCAGGCACAACTTCTGCATGGAATGTTTCCATTCCAGATCGAAAGCCACAACCTGCCCACTGGCATGGACGCCCGCATCGGTGCGCCCGGCAGCCTGGAGATGGACACCTTGCCAGCCCAACTGCCTTAATGCCTTCTCAACCACTTCCTGCACAGTTCTGCAGCCGCTCTGATACTGCATGCCTTCGAAATCTGTGCCGTCATAGGCGAGAATAACTTGGTAACGTACTATTCTTCTACCAACTCCAACAATACCATATCAGCAGCATCGCCCTTGCGTGGGCCAAGCTTAATGACACGGGTATAACCGCCTGGGCGGTCGGCATAGCGAGGGGCCAGGTCATCGAATAACTTCTTGACCGCCTCATCATTCCCCAGACGAGCAGCAGCCAACCGGCGGGCATGCACCATTTTTGCATCGCCATCTTTGTTGCCATGCTTGGCCAGGGTGATCAATTTTTCGGCAGCACCACGAACTGCATCGGCCTTGGCCAGGGTGGTCTCGATTCGCTCATGATCAAACAACTGGGCGATCAAAATCCGGCGCAGGGCTCTGCGTTCATCTTTGCTGCGGCCGAGTTTATGTCCTGCAATTTTATGTCGCATCTCTACTCACTCCGCTTCTTTATCATTACCGTCGCGAAGATAGCCTTTTTCGCGCATTTTCTGGCGCAGTTCATCCAGGCTCTTTTCGCCGAAATTGCGAATCGACATTACCGCTTCATCGCCCTTCTCAAGCAGCTCGAGCACTTCACCAACCGTGGTGATGCCCGTGCGTTTCAACGAGTTGAAGACCCGTACCGAAAGATCGAGGTTCTCAATGGGGGTCTCGATCATTTCGCTGGTCAGGCCTCGCCCCTCTTCCGCAACATCTGAAATGGAAGCCAGCGTTTCTTCACTGACGCCCGCCATGTGGCGCAAGTGATCGATTAAGATCTTTGCGGCCGTGCTGAGGGCATCCTCTGGGCTGATAGTCCCATCGGTCCAAACTTCCATCAACAGTTTATCGTAATTGGTGCTTTGGCCAACGCGTGCATAGCCAATTTCCCAATTGCACTTGCGCACCGGGGTATAGATGGCATCCACTGGCAGCTCACCAATCGGCAGCTTGCCAATCCGATCGTCGGCCGGGGAATAACCACGACCACGCTCGACAGTCATCTCGATCTCCAAATTGACTTTGGGATCATCCACAGTGAACAGATACAAATCCGGGTTGATAATTTCAACTTCCGCCGGGCAAATGATATCCGAAGCAGTCACCTCACCGGTGCTGCCCGATACATGCAGACGCAAGTGGGCCGTATCGACCCCGACCATCATCAACCGCAGCTGCTTGATCTGCAGCATGACTCGGATCACATCTTCACGAACGCCGGGGATATCACTAAACTCATGTTGGACATCGGCGATGCGGATAGAGGTGATTGCGGCGCCTTCCAACGAGGAAAGCAACACACGCCGCAGAGCATTACCAAGCGTGATTCCATAACCACGCTCTAAGGGGCTGATAATGAATTTGCCGTAATTGCGAGCCTCTGCTTCACGTTCAATCTTCGGCGTTACCATATTACTAAAGCCAATCACTGTACACCTCTTTTTTCGCGTCGCTAGCGGTTAGCTGGCAGCCTGCGCTGCCAGCCCTCCACTAACAGCGATTACCGCGAGTAGTACTCAACGATTAATTGCTCGTTCAGGTTGCCATCGATTTCGGAACGTTCTGGCATCCGGACGACAGAACCAGACAGGTTCTTGAGGTCACGGGCTAACCAGGTTGGAGCATTCCGAGCTTCGGCTACATCGGGCAGGCTCTTGAAATAATTGCGGCGGCGAGAGCCATCGCGTACGGCAAGAGCATCACCCACTTCGAGCTGCATAGAGGGCACATCGATGCGCCGTCCGTTGACCATAAAATGGCCATGGGTAACCAGCAAACGCGCTTCTGAGCGGCTTTCTGCAAAACCCATTCGGTAAACGATATTATCCAGACGACCTTCCAGCATCTGCAACAGATTCAGACCGGTCACACCACGGCGGCTGGCTGATTCTTCGTAGTAGCGGCGGAACTGGCGTTCCAGGACACCGTACACGCGACGCGCTTTTTGTTTGGCGCGCAGCTGGCGGTTGTAGTCAGATTCGCGCTTGCCACGGAACGCAGAGGCTTTGCCATGCTGACCAGGAGCATAGCCGCGCCGATCAAACGCACACTTGGGCGAGAAGCAGCGCGCACCCTTCAGAAAAAGTTTTTCGCCTTCGCGGCGGCACAGTTTACACACTGGCCCACGATACTTCGACATATATAGAATTCCTTCTTCCTAATTAAACTAGACGCGGCGTTTCTTGGGCGGCCGACAGCCGTTGTGCGGAACGGGCGTTACATCGGTAATCGCCGTCACGCGCAGGCCCTGAGCCTGGACAGCACGAATGGCAGATTCACGTCCGGGACCAGGTCCTTTGACGTAAACTTCCACTTCCTGAATGCCAAAGCCCTGAGCTTCCTTCATGGCAGCTTCCGCAGCCATTCGAGCGGCAAAGGGGGTGCTCTTGCGAGAACCCTTGAAGCCTGAAGCACCAGCACTGGCGCTGTAGACTGCATTGCCCTGCATGTCGGTCACCGTCACAATTGTGTTATTGAAAGTCGAATAGATGTGCACTTGCCCTGCGGACAACGTGCGCTTGACTTTCTTTGCGCCTTTGCGGCGCGCATTACTAGCAGTTTGAGCCATAACACCTCGCTTAAATTTCTCAAGCTCTTATGCAAACACCTGAAATCTGGCCCACCCGGTTGCCGCGGGGTGGAAGGTACCCCCCAGGCAGGCCAAATTACAAGCAGTTTTACTTCTTTGTTGCTCCGCGCCGTCGACCACGACCGGCAACCGTCTTCTTGGGACCTTTTGCCGTGCGAGCATTGGTGCGGGTGCGTTGACCATGCGCCGGTAAGTTTCGGCGATGTCGCATTCCCCGATAGCAGCCGATTTCGATCATACGCTTGATGTTCAACTGAACTTCGCGGCGCAAATCGCCTTCGACTTTGAAGTGCTGCGAGATATACTCACGCAGCTTTGAGACTTCATCTTCGGTCAGGTCCTTAACTCGGGTATCCGGGCTAACTCCGGTGGCAGCCAAAATCTCATTGGAGCGCGGGCGACCAATACCGTAAATATACATCAAACTAATTTCGACGCGCTTATTGCGCGGCAGATCAACGCCTTCAATACGTGCCATAACACCTTATCCTTGTCGCTGCTTGTGTTTCGGATTTTCACAAATGATGAACAAAATGCCTTTGCGCTTGACGACTTTGCACTTAGCACAGCGCGGCTTTATTGATGATGAAATTTTCATGAGAACAATCTCCTTCCAGTTTCTTTACAGCATGCCGCGTGGTCTTGTTCGACACCTGCACGCCGAAATTCCAATTATACTTGCTCTTGCCAATCTCGTCCAGTCCTGGAGAAAACCCAGCTTCGGCTGTTTTTTCTCATGGGATTGTCAGGATGATCGGCTCTCCTTCCGTGATTGCCACGGAATGCTCACAGTGGGCAGTCAACGACCCATCTGCAGAAGACACCGTCCACTGGTCTGGCATGACACGCGTCCGAGCCGTGCCTATCAGAACCATCGGCTCCAGGGCGATGGCCATACCCTTGCGGAGTATGGATCCACGGCCGCGGATGCCGTAATTGGGAACCTGGGGGCCTTCCCACATTGTCCGGCCCACACCATGCCCGGTGTACTCTCGCGTCAGGTGGTACCCCTGCCCTTCCACAAACTCCTGAATGGCTGCGCCTACATCGCCCACCCGATTACCAGCGCGCAGTTGGCTGATGCCAATTTCCAGGGATTTTTCGGTAACCTCGATCAGCCGCCGCGCCTCTTCCGAGATTTCCCCAACCCCTGTTGTAAAGGCTGAATCTGCCACAAAGCCTTCCAGGATCGTTCCACAGTCTATCGAGACAATATCGCCTTCTTTGAGCTTGCGTTTGCCGGGAATGCCGTGCACCAGTTCGTCATTGATGCTGGCGGTGATTGTCGCCGGATAGGGATAGGCTCCCATCACACCCAGGAAGGCGGGCTTGCCTCCGGCTTTCTTGATCACTTCTGCAGCAATGGCATCCAGTTCGGCTGTCGTCACGCCAGGGCGGATCGCAGCCCGCACGGCAGCATGGGCTGCGGCATTCACCCGCCCGGCTGCGCGCATCAGCTCGATCTCGCGCTCACTTTTTATGACAACATTTCGTTCCCAACTCATCTCGATTTACTTCTCCGGCAAAATTGCCAACATACGAACGCCAACCTCTTCGATCGACTGTCTGCCATCAATTTCTTGCAGCAGACCGCGCGACTGATAGTATTCGATCAGCGGTGATGTTTGTTCCAGGTATACACGTATGCGCCGGACGACAGTTTCTGCTTTGTCGTCATCACGCTGGTAAAGCTCAGATCCATCCAGATCACAGCGCCCTGCGGTTTGAGGTGGGTTGAATTTCTCATGAAATACATGCCCACCCGCCCGGCAGGTCCAACGTCCGGTCAAACGTGCTACCAGATCATCTTCGGGGACGGTGATGTAAGGCACCACCGCAACCTGTCCATCCATGGCGTCAAGTATTTCAGCCAACGCCGCAGCCTGGGCAGGTGTACGGGGGAAACCATCCAGCAGTGCGCCCCGATCACAATCCGGGCGGGAAAGCCGCTCACGGATCATCGCAATGGTTACATCGTCTGGGACGAGTTCACCCTTGCTGATCCATCCGTTCGCTAGCTTTCCCAACTCGGTTTGATTTTTAATGTTCTCGCGAAAGATATCACCAGAAGAAATATGCGGCACCTGCATCTTTTCTGAGATGAGTTTTGCCTGCGTACCCTTACCTGCGCCGGGAGGACCCAGCAGAACGATATACTTACGCATCGGTCACTCCCTAGCGAACCAGGAGATTATCGTCATATCCGTGCAGGCGCAGTTCGGCGTCAATGTTGAAGAACAGATCGCGAACAACACCCACAACAATCAGCAAGCCAGAGGATGAAACCAGCAAGAGACCAGTGCTTGCTCCAAAGAGGAAGATTTTCCCAATAAACCAGGGCAAAATCGCCACCATACCCAGGAACAACGCTCCGGGGAAGGTGATGCGCCGCAGCACACGAGTCAAATACCGCTGAGTTGGCTCACCCCGGCTGATGCCTGGGATTTGCGCTCCAGATTTTTTCAGGTTTTCACCATAATTTTGCTGAGCAAAGATGACATCGGTGTAGAAGAAAGTGAACAAGACGACCATGAAGAAATACATGATCCAGTATGCATCGCCCTGCCCGCCAAAGATACTGACAACCGAGGTAGCAAAACCATAGTAAAAGGCCTCAGAGTTCGAGGTGAAGAAACCAGCCACAATCGCCGGGAAAGTCAGGATTGACTGGGCGAAGATGATCGGGATCATACCAGCCATGTTCACCATCAAAGGCAGAGTGCCCTTGACCGGCATGGACATCCGGCTGCCAACCCGGCGTCCGGGGTACATCACAGGCACATTGCGGCGTCCCTGCTGAACAAAGACGATCGCAAACACAACCGCAACAGTGAAGACCACCATCAAGATCAAGCCGATCACACGATTGGCTTCATCAGCGTAGATCGAGCGAATGGTGGATGGTATCCGGGTGATGATACCCGAGAAGATGATCAACGAAAGACCCTGATTACGCACACCGTACTCGGAGATCATTTCACCAAGCCAGATGGCGAACAGTGTACCAGCGGTCATACTGATGATAATGGTCCATGAGCTCAACCAGTTGCTGCCAAACAGGCCAAAATTGGCGATGATTGGCTGCCCCACCAGACTGGAAATGATGTTGATCTGACCAACGGCCTGAAGAGCCGCCATGGGCACAGCCAGGTAGTAGGTCCAGCGTTCCATCCATTTCTGGCCTTCGCGCGGGTTATCTTTCATCCTATCCTGCAGGGCCGGAATAATCGGGACCAACAGTTGGAGGATAATTTGAGCCGTGATATACGGGTAGACACCCATAGCCAGCACTGAGAACTGCGAAACAGTACCGCCCGAAAGCAGATCCATGATATTGATCAGCGAGCTGGCAGCGCTGCCGTTGCCCAGCAAGCTGGCGATCAAGGCACGATCGACACCCGGAACGGGTACATGCGCCGCGAGGCGATAGATAACCAGGATCGCCAGCGTAATGAGCAGTTTGCGACGGATATCTACCGCCGTCCATAAATAGCGCCAGGCAGAGCGTTTCATTGTGGCTCCTATTTAGAACTCTACCAATTCAACCGAGCCGCCAGCGGCTTCGATCTTGGCTTTGGCAGCGGCGGATACACGGTGAATGCGCACCTGCAACGACTTGCTCACCTCGCCGCGGGCGAGGAGAACAATCGGCTTCTTGGCATCGCGCACCAGGCTGGTTTGGGCCAACAGTTCTGGGGTGACAACGCCGCCATTGGGGAATTGCTCCAGAAGCTGGTCGAGATTTACTTCGTTATAATCAACCGAATTGAGGGCAGAAAAGCCTTCACCACGCATAAAGGGCAGGCGGCGGTAAAAAGGCAGGTTGCCACCCTGATGGTACAGGCGGGTGCTGCCGCCGGAGCGGGAGCCCTGACCCTTGGTACCACGACCGGCGGTCTTGCCCTGCCCGGCGCCTGGACCGCGGCCTACACGCTTGCGGTCTTTCTTAGAGCCTTCGGCTGGTTTTAAATCGTTTAGTTTCATTCTACTTCCTCCACTTCAACCAGGTGGGCTACTTTGTAAAGCATCCCACGCAGTGTGGCGCAGTCTACCTGTTCAACGGTTTGGTGCATTTTGCGCAAACCGAGCGCTCTTACCGTGGCTTTGTGCACCTTGGAATAACCAATGGCGCTCTTTACCAGGGTAATACGCAAAACTTTTGGCGTAGATTCGGTGTTGTTAGCCATTCTTCTTTCGCTCCCAGAAAGGCAAAACATCTTTGACAGCCTTACCACGCCGGGCAGCTTCTTCTTCTGGAGACTTCAGCATATCCAGCGCCTTGATGGTGGCATACACAGAGTTCAACACATTGCTGCCGCCCAAAGACTTGGTCAGGATGTCAGAAACGCCCACAGCTTCCAAAACGGCGCGCACGCCGCCGCCGGCGATAACGCCGGTACCACGAGAAGCTGGTTTCAGCATAATTTCCGATCCGCCGACCTTTGCGATCACCGGATGGGGAATGGTGGTGCCAGCCAGGTTGACCCGGTGCAGGTCACGGCGAGCATGCTCGGTGGCTTTGCGCATGGCATCGGGCACGGCATTTGCCTTCCCGATTCCAACACCAATTTTGCTGTTTTTGTCGCCCACAACGACAGTAACACGGAACGAGAAATGCCGGCCGCCTTTAACTACTTTCGACACACGGGCGATCTCGATCACGCGCTCTTCATACTGCTGTTCAAATTCAGATACCTGATAATCCATACAACTTTACTCCCTTGGCGAACCTTAGAAATCCAGACCGCCCTCGCGAGCTGCATCGGCCAGAGCTTTGACGCGGCCAATATACCGGAAACCACCGCGATCAAAGACTACCTTGCTGATGCCAACCGCTTTGGCGCGCTCTGCAATTGCCAGGCCAACCATGCGAGCTTGTTCGGTCTTGGTTTTACCTTCAGCCGTGGCTCGCAGTTCTTTGTCAATCGTCGAGGCTGAAACAAGCGTATTACCATCCAGGTCGTTAATGACCTGGGCGTAAATCTCAGTTACACCACGATAAACGTTGAGGCGAGGACGGTCGGTCGTGCCGCTGACATTCTTGCGCACACGAGCATGACGTCGCTTCCGAGCTTCTTGACGAGTGTTTTTGGCCATACTTACTTACCCTTACCTGTCTTACCGGCTTTACGGCGAATCTTCTCTTCAATGTACTTGATGCCTTTGCCCTGATAGGGTTCGGGTGGGCGGACTTCACGAATATTCGCCGCAACTTGCCCAATCAACTGCTTGTCAAATCCCATCACGGTGATCTGACGGGTTTTCGCATCGGTTGCGAATGAAATCCCGGTTGGGGGTTCCATTTTGACCGGATGAGAATACCCGACGTACAACATCAGGTTCTTTTGATTATCAACTTCTGCACGGTAGCCAACACCATTCACTTCCAGGACGCGCTGAAAGCCTTTGCTGACACCAACTACCATATTATTGACGATTGCGCGCGCCGTGCCATGGATCATTTTTTCCTGCTTGCTATCACCTGAACGGGTCACATTCAGCATACCCGCTTCGAGGTGGAAATCCACGTCTTTGGGGAATGTATGCTGCATTTCACCCTTGGGGCCTTTCACATGAATAGCCGAGCCTTCAATATTAATCTGGACCTGCGGCGGTACCGTAATCGGTAAACGTCCAATTCGCGACACAGTTCACCTCCTGTGAGACCTGGCGCCCCTCAGCGCCCGGCTTCTCACTACCACACTTTACAAATTACTTCACCGCCGACACCCAACTGACGGGCGCGCTGGTCGGTCATCACACCTTTCGGGGTGGTGACAATGGCGATTCCCATACCAGACAAAACCCAGGGGATTTCCTTTTTGCCGCTGTATACACGGCGTCCTGGGCGGCTGATGCGTTCCATACCAGTAATTACTGGATGGCGTTCGCGACGTTCGCCAATGTATTTCAAGCGAATGCGCAGAACTTTTACGGCGGGAATCTCGCCTTCTACTACTTCGAAACCGCTAATATATCCTTCTTCCTTCAAAATCTTGGCGATAGCCGATTTAATGTTGGAAGTGGGCATAGCCACGGTATTGTGACCCACAGAAATCGCATTGCGCATCCGGGTCAGCATGTCTGCAATCGGATCAGAAACGGTCATCTTTCAAACTCCTCTACCCGGTTTACCAGGACGATTTCACCACACCAGGGATCTTGCCTTCGAGAGCGATCTCACGGAAGCAAATGCGGCACAGGCCAAAGCGGCGCATATAGCCGCGCGGGCGACCACATTTCTGGCAGCGATTACGAACGCGGGTGGGATATTTCCGCCGCATCTCGCGGTACTCCATGCACTTCTTAGCCATTGTCTCCATCCTTCCTGAACGGCATTCCAAATTTCAACAGCATCTCGCGCGCCTCGTGGTCCGTCTGAGCTGTAGTAACAATCGAAATTTCCAACCCGCGCAGCTTATCGATCTTGTCATATTCGATTTCGGGGAAGACCAGTTGTTCCTTCAAGCCCAGGGTATAGTTCCCACGGCCATCGAAAGCATCTGGGGAAATCCCGCGAAAATCGCGGACGCGAGGGAGAGCAATATTGATCAGACGGTCAAGGAAAGACCACATGCGCTCACCGCGCAGGGTAACTTTGACACCGATCTGCCGTCCTTCGCGCAGTTTGAAGTTAGCAATGCTTTTGCGAGCCGAAGTGATGATCGGTTTCTGACCGGTAATCTTGAGCACATCGCCCACAGCCGCTTCCAATGCCTTCGCATTATCCAGGGCTTCGCCAACACCAATATTCACGACAATTTTCGTGATGCGAGGAATGCGCATGACGTTTCCAAGGTTCAATTCCTTGAACAGCGCCGGCGCGATTTCCTTATCGTAACGTTCTTTCATATGATGACTCATGTGTGTTCTCCCTACGCACTCAGTCGATCAGCTGTCCGCACTGTTTGCACATGCGGTGGTACTCATCGGACTCTAGCTGCATACCAACCCGGGTCGCCTTGTCGCATTTCGGGCATACCAGCATTACATTGGAAACATCCACCGAGCCTTCAAACTCAACAATACCTGGCTTCAGGTTGCGCCCTTGTTGGGTTTGCACCTGGCGTTGGTGTTTCTTGCGCATATTGACGCCTTGCACAACCAAACGGTGGACCTCTGGGCTTACCTTAATCACCTCGCCCCGTTTACCAATTTCGTCACGGGGTCCGCTGATCAATTCAACTGTATCACCTTTGCGAATCTTTACACTCACAGTAACTCGCTCCTGCTCCTGGCCTAAAGTACTTCGGGGGCCAAAGAGACGATTTTCATAAAACCTTTTTCACGCAGTTCACGAGCCACTGGGCCAAAGATGCGCGTCCCTTTCGGGTTTTGGCCATCTGTGTCCAGAATAACAGCCGCATTGTCATCGAAGCGGATATAAGATCCATCTTCACGGCGATATTCTTTTGCACAGCGCACAATCACTGCCTTCACAACTTCGCTTTTCTTGACGGTGCCCTGAGGAGCTGCGTCTTGAACTGCACCAATTACAATGTCGCCCACGGAACCATAGCGGCGGCGAGATCCGCCGCGAACCTGGATCACCAATAAGGTGCGAGCGCCCGTGTTATCAGCAACTTTGATAACAGATTCTTGCTGGATCATGATTATGCCTCCAGGCTGTCACCACCGCTGATGCTGTGGTGAAGAATTTCGGTCACAACCCATCGCTTGTTTTTCGATAGCGGCATGCTCTCGATAATCCGAACATGGTCGCCAATATGGCAGCCCAATTCGTCGTGAGCCATGACGTGGTTGCGAGAATGGACCGTCTTTTTGTACAACGGGTGACGATAGGTTCGGGTGATCTCAATCACGACCGTCTTCATCATCTTATTGCTCTTAACAACACCAACCAGTTTACGGCGAGTATTCATTATTAACCTCCCTCAGCCTGACGTTCTGTCAAAACAGTCGCCAGCCGGGCAACATCTCGGCGCACCGAGCGCAGGCGAGATGTATCTTGCAACTCACCCGTCGCTTGCTGGAAGCGCAGCTTCATCAACTCTTCCTTGGCGTCATTTAACTTCGCCTGGATTTGTTCCACAGACAGTTCACGAATTTCTGCGGCTTTCACTCTTCACCTCTCACATAGTCGTGGCGAGTGATGAACTTGGTGCGGATCGCCAGCTTATACTGGGCCAGACGAAACGCTTCGCGAGCTGTGTCTTCATCCAAACCACCACCGAGCTCAAAAATGACCCGGCCGGGCTTGATCACAGCCACCCAAAATTCAACATTACCCTTGCCGTTACCCATACGGGTTTCGGCAGGTTTCTTGGTGACGGGCTTATCTGGAAAAACACGAATCCAGATTTTGCCACGGCGCTTCATACCACGCACAGCGGCGCGGCGAGCGGCTTCTAGCTGGCGGGCCGTCATCCAACCGGGTTCAAGCGCCTGCAGGCCAAAGTCACCAAAGTGAACTTCAGCACCACGGCTGGCTTTACCCTTCATACGGCCGCGCATCATCTTTCGATACTTAACACGCTTTGGCATCAACATTATTGCACCTCACTATTCACTGACGTACACGCCTTCGGTCGGCTCAACTTGCTCTTCGACCTGATTGGCGCGATCGCCGCGGTATATCCATACCTTGACGCCGATTTGCCCGTACGTGGTGAGAGCTTCGGTCCGGTGGAAATCAATATCAGCCCGCAGCGTTTGGCGAGGAACACGGCCTTCGCGCATATTGATGGCGCGGGCCATTTCAGCGCCGCTCAGACGGCCGCCTACTTCCACACGCACGCCAAGTGCGCCCTGGCGCATTGCCTGCTGGATCGCACGCTTCATCGCCCGTTGATGGCTGATGCGGCGTTCGAGCTGCTCGGCAATATTCTCAGCAACCAGATACGCATCCAGGTCGGCTGACTTGATTTCTTTTATTTCAAGGTCAATCTTTTTGCCTACCATGGTTTCCAGGCTCTTGCGCAGGTTCTTGACACTTTCGCCCTTGCGCCCAATCAGGACGCCAGGCTTGGCTGTATGAACCACCACTTTCACCTTACCAGGGAAGCGTTCGATCTCTACCCGGGAAACGCCGGCCTTGGGGGCTTCCTTGCGTACCAGCTCGCGCAGTGCAAAGTCTTGATGCAGCTGCTTGACGTACTCAGGACCCTTCTTGGCATACCAGCGGCCTTCCCAGGTTTTATTGATTAAAAGGCGGAACCCAATCGGATGTACTTTACGACCCATATAATCTCCTCAATTACTCCCGTTCGCGCAGGATGACCGTGATATGCGACGAACGACGCAACCAGGGTTTGAACCGACCACGGGCGCCAAAGCGCCGCCAGCGTCGGGTGGGGGCTTCATCCGCGAAGATGCGATAGACATAAAGGTCATCCCGACTGACTCCGAAGTTCTCTTCACCATTGGCAGCCGCCGAAGCTACAAGCTTGGCTACAGGCTGAGCCGCCGCATTGGTGGTGAACCGTAAGATGTTAAGCGCCTGCTCAACGTTCTTTCCGCGCACCAGGTCAATCACAAGACGGACCTTTTGTGCAGAAATTCCGCAAGAGCGGGCAAAGGCGTGAATATCGTGTGCCATCTCTGCCTACCCTTTCTACTTCTTGGCTTTCTTTTCTGACACATGGCCGCGGAAGGTACGCGTCGGTGCGAATTCACCCAGGCGATGCCCGACCATATTCTCAGTAATGTAAATCGGTACATGGCGACGTCCATCATGAATGGCAATCGTGTGCCCGACCATTTGGGGGAAAATGGTGCTGGCCCGGCTCCAGGTGCGGATAACTTTCTTTTCGCCACGCTCGTTCATGGCTTCAATTTTCTGTAACAGTCTCGGGGCGATAAAAGGCCCCTTCTTTAGAGATCTTCCCATTACTTTCGTCTCCTGTCAGTCTTGCTAAACATCACGCGCCGGCTGTCTACTTGCGAGCCTTGCCGCGGCGGCGGACGATGAACTTGTCCGAAACCTTATTGCGGCGAGTCTTGTAACCAAGAGCCGGGCGGCCCCATGGAGTCTTAGGCCCAGACATACCAATTGGCTGGCGACCTTCACCACCACCATGCGGATGGTCGCGGGGGGTCATTGCAGAACCACGGATCGTCGGGCGGATGCCCATATGGCGCTTGCGGCCTGCCTTGCCTAATTTGATATTGCTGTGCTCAAGATTACCAACCTGGCCGACTGTTGCGTAGCAAGTCTGGCTGATCAGGCGAACCTCACCCGAGGGCATACGCACCTGGGCATAGTCGCCTTCTTTTGCGAGAAGCTGTGCAGCCGCGCCAGCCGCTCGTACAAGCTGCCCACCCTTGCCGGGCCGCAGTTCCAGGTTATGGATCAAAGTACCAACGGGAAGGTTCGCGATCGGCAAAGCATTGCCGGGACGAACTTCCGCGCTCGGACCAGAAAGGACCATATCGCCGACTTTCAGACCCAAAGGCGCCACAATATAGGTCTTGACGCCATCTGCATAAAAGAGCAGCGCCAGACGTGCTGTGCGGTTTGGATCGTACTCGATCGCCTTGACACGAGCGGGGATGCCGTGTTTGGCGCGCTTGTAATCGACGATACGGATCGCCCGACGGTTGCCGCCGCCGCGATGGCGAACAGTGATCCGTCCCTGGGCGTTACGACCGCCATGGCTCTGCCGAGACATAATCAATGATCGCTCAGGAGCCTTGTCGGTGATTTCTTCAAAGGTATACCCAGTCATACCACGCAGGCTGGGGGTAACCGGTTTGTATGTCTTAATAGCCATTACTTCACCCCTTCAAATGCTTCAATCGTGTCGCCCGGGGCCAGGGTGACAATTGCTTTTTTGTATGCGCCGCGCCGAACGCTCAGGCGGCGGTTACGCCACTTGCGAGAGTACTTCAGCGGCACATTGATTACATTTACGCTCACCACAGAGACCTCAAACAGGGTTTCGATTGCGTCCTTCACCAAAGTCTTGCTGGCGCCATGGGCCACTTCAAAGGTGTATTGGTGCAGTTCGGTATTCTGAATGTTCGATTTTTCAGTGATCAGCGGACGGCGGATTACATCATAAATGGTCGTCATTACTGCCTCCGTTTAGCCCAGGTGGCTGGATACGACTTCCAGCGCAGCCATCGGGATAATCAGCTTGTCGTAGCCAAGCAAATCACGCACATTCAGGTAGCCTGCCAGCAGGGTCTTGGCCGAAGGCAGGTTGCCAGCAGAGCGGACAACCAGATCATATTCGGCGGACTTCTGCGGGATCAAGATCAAAGCGCTCGACAGACCAACCAGCTTGTTTACAGCCTGGGCCATCACCTTTGTCTTGCCTTCTGCCAGTACCAGCTCGTCCAAAACCACAATGCTGTTTTCCTTGGCTTTGACCGACAGGGCAGAACGGAGAGCAGCCTGGCGCATCTTGCGCGGCATCTGCAAAGTATAACTGCGGGGATGGGGTGTGTGAACACGCCCACCACCAACCCACTGGGGCGAACGGGTCGAGCCCTGGCGGGCGCGTCCGGTGCCTTTTTGTTTCCAGGGCTTCTTGCCGCCGCCGGAAACTTCACCACGGGTTTTGGTATCATGCGACCCCAGACGGGCATTCGCCAATTGGCGTGTAAATGCCTGGTGCATCAAATCTACATTAATATTCGCTTCGAAAATCCGGGACGGCAGTTCTACCGTGCGGACTTTTTCGCCTTGCATGTTGAGAACATCAACTTCCATAACAAACGCTCCTCTGCGCCAAACGCTACTGCTTCCTGGTTTCTCGAATGACCACCAGGCCGCCTTTGGGGCCGGGCACGGCGCCGTTGAGACCGATAATATTGCGTTCGGCGTCAACTAACAGGACCTGCAGGTTCTGCGAAGTCACCTGTTCATCGCCCATGTGACCGGGCCGACGCTGTCCCTTGAGCACACGACCAGGAGTGGTCGTAGACCCATTTGAGCCGGGGGAACGATGGCGGTTCGACTGACCGTGTGTTTTCGGGCCACCCTTGAAATGGTAGCGCCGCACACCGCCCATAAAACCCTTACCCTTGCTCGTGCCGACCACGTCAACGTGTTCGCCAAGCGCAAAAGTCGAGACATTTACCTGATCTCCAGGGTTGACATCAGGGTTCTTTACACGAAACTCGCGTAAAAAGCGCAACGGAGGAAGGTTGTTGCGCTTCAAATGCCCTAATTGACCACCCGTGAGATGCTTCGGCTTCGTCTCACCAAACCCCAGCTGTACCGCTGAATAGCCGTCGGTTTCCGGCAAGCGGATGTGGGTAACATAACAAGGCCCAGCTTCAATGAGGGTCACGACTTTAGCGCGGCCTTGTTCATCGAAAATCTGGGTCATGCCGATTTTCTTACCAATTAGCCCTTTCAACATCAGTTTTCTCCTTAACATAATTTCGTTTGGGACTGCCAACCTGGGCTTGGTTTCATCATCCCTCAGTACAGCAGTCAGCCAGACCGCCGCAGGACAAGGTGTATTTACGCCTGCGAACTGAATAGCTCTTACAATACTGCTTCTTTCAGATGGGAAAGCGGTTTTTCAACCGCTCTCCCATTCAATACACGCAAGAAACAATTATATCTTAATTTCGATATCTACGCCAGCAGGAAGATTCAATCTCATCAACATATCGATTGTTTTGGAATCGGGTTCCAGAACGTCTATCAATCTATTGTGTGTACGAATCTCAAAATGTTCGTGGCTGTCTTTATCAATGAACGCTGAGCGACGAACCGTGAAACGCTCGATCTTGGTGGGCAGCGGTACGGGACCGACCACACGGGCGCCGGTGCGTTCTGCGGTTTCTACGATGCGCTTGGCAGATTGATCGAGGACACGATGATCATACGCCTTAAGACGGATACGGATTTTTTGTTTGGCCATCATTCCTTCACCTACTTCAGAATCTTGGTGATAACACCAGCGCCGACGGTCAGACCGCCTTCACGGATGGCGAATTTAGAACCCTGCTCCAACGCGACCGGGATGATCAGTTCGACTTCCAGGTTCACATTGTCG
>Ga0272412_1000131_pt1 | contig 17311 bp, 13 predicted proteins | sample WWTPWeurt_MetaT_FD_193540 | JGI IMG/M metagenome (GOLD analysis project Ga0272412, IMG submission 193540) | Metatranscriptome of activated sludge microbial communities from WWTP in Nijmegen, Gelderland, Netherland - WWTP Weurt (Metagenome... | ecosystem: Engineered > WWTP > Aerobic digester >...
AAAGTTGCAGATCACGGTCAAGCAATACGTGGATCAAATAGGCCTTGCCGAGCTGGCCCGGCGCTACGCCTTCAACTTGGCGAACGGCCGTTTTCTGTGGCGCAATCGAATGGGCGCGGAACAGATCGAGGTACAGGTTTGCCACTTGATCCAAGGCGAAACCAGCCAAGTCTGGACTTTCAACGCGCACGATTTGTCCCTGCGAAACTTCGATGCGCCCGCTTATGCCCAAGCGGATTTGCACTCTTTGGCAGCCGCCATCGAACAGGGTCTGGCGGGCAAAGTCTATGCGCTGCTGGAGGTGGTCGCTTATGCCAGAGTGGGTGACGGGCAGGAAGTTTATCCGTCCCAGGAACTGATCCTCGATCGAGGCGATAAGAAAGGCCAGAAGAGCAAGACGCTTTACACCGTGGGCAATATCGCCGCCATCCACAGTCAGAAGATCGGTAACGCCCTGCGAACCATCGACACCTGGTATCCCAACGAAGAAGAAGGCATCGCAATCGGCCCAATCGCCGTCGAGCCTTATGGTTCGGTCACCTCGCAAGGAAAAGCCTATCGTCAGCCCAAGGATAAAGCCGACTTCTATAACCTGCTGGACAACTGGGTGCTCGCAGATAAGACGCCAGATGCTGGCAATCAGCATTATGTGATGGCGACGTTGATCCGGGGTGGCGTCTTCGGCGAGAAGGACTGACAGATGGATGCCTATCTTGAAATCCGGTTGTTGCCCGATCCGGAGTTCATGCCGACACTACTGATGAATGCCCTGTTCAACAAGTTGCACCGTGGGTTAGTGGAGCAGGGTGGGAACAATATTGGCGTGAGTTTCCCCGATGTTGGGAAGAAGAGCCGGTCTCTTGGCGAACGGTTGCGCCTTCACGGCAGTAGAACAAACTTGGCGGAGCTGATGGCCTTGAACTGGATGATGGGGATGCGGGATCACTCTGTGGTGGGCACAGTTATGGAAGTTCCCGCTCATGCCAAACCGAGAGTGGTCCGGCGAGTTCAGGCCAAAAGCAACCCGGAACGGCAACGGCGTCGGTTGATCGCCCGAAAGGGCGTCAGCCTTGAGCAAGCAATACAGGCGATCCCGGACGACGCGATGGAGATGTTAAAACTGCCCTACCTGATTTTAACTAGCCAAAGTACGGGCCAGCAGTTTCGCCTGTTTGTGGAGCATCTGGCGATTCAAGAACAAACAGTAGTTGGCGCGTTCAGTGCTTACGGTCTGAGTCCAACGGCTACGGTTCCTTGGTTCTGACCCTTTAATTTTAGCCCCTTAGGTAGGTGTTAATAATCAAAGAGTTATAACTAGCTCCGTTATTTTGGTTTTAGGGCGCGATTGCGCCCTTTTTCTTTAAAAATTCGGCTATTATCAGAATTGACTTCTTCTTTACTGCCGGATAGGCAGCTTAGAAACTGGAAAACTCAGAGCCGTGCCGCCGTTGATACCTTTACTGCCGGATAGGCAGCTTAGAAAGCCCATCACCACCCATGCCGACGCGGCCCGCCCTTTACTGCCGGATAGGCAGCTTAGAAAAGATCGGGGCGCGGGCCTTTGATCAGGTTGATCTTTACTGCCGGATAGGCAGCTTAGAAAAAGCAACAGGCTGAAGCGCAGCATGAGCAAGACTTTACTGCCGGATAGGCAGCTTAGAAATGAGCGATTTTAGCCCGATCCGCCTCGGTGTTCTTTACTGCCGGATAGGCAGCTTAGAAATGACGGTGAACACGATCCTTCCGCTGATTGCACTTTACTGCCGGATAGGCAGCTTAGAAAATAGGGGGATTGACGACGCTACCGCCCTTGGCCTTTACTGCCGGATAGGCAGCTTAGAAAGTGACCCATCGCCCGATACCGGCGCGGGCACCCTTTACTGCCGGATAGGCAGCTTAGAAAACTCGATAACCCCATCCGGCGAGAGCTTCATCCTTTACTGCCGGATAGGCAGCTTAGAAAATCGTGGCTGTAGACAGATTCAGGCTGCCTATCTTTACTGCCGGATAGGCAGCTTAGAAATAAGCCAATTCCTGCAACCAGGCGATCAGGTTCTTTACTGCCGGATAGGCAGCTTAGAAAATGACCGCGATCCCGCCTGCGGCCATAATTGCCTTTACTGCCGGATAGGCAGCTTAGAAAACGCTGACAGGGCTTTCCCCTCTCGCACTTGTCCTTTACTGCCGGATAGGCAGCTTAGAAAAGGTGCTCCGCGTCCACGCCGATATGCTTAACCTTTACTGCCGGATAGGCAGCTTAGAAATGAGCGTTTTGTTGCCGCGAATCTCAGCGACACTTCACTGCCGGATAGAATGCGTCGAGCACAAGACCCATGTTGTGCGCTCTTCACTGCCGGACGGACACATGATTTGATTATGGTGGGCCCTGTAGGATTCGAACCTACAACCAAGGGATTATGAGTCCCCTGCTCTGACCGTTGAGCTAAGGGCCCTGAACGTGGATGATTTCAGGTAGGTAATTTTGGCCCTGGCGAGACAACGCCAGGGTTTAACAGAACTGGAGTTTGATGGTGGCTGTAGTTCTCAGCCTGATCATTCCAGATCCAGAAAACTGCGCAACTGTTCCGATCGATTGGGATGCCGCAGCTTTCGCAAAGCCTTGGCTTCGATCTGGCGGATGCGCTCCCGGGTCACATCAAATTGTTTGCCGACTTCCTCCAACGTGTGATCGGTGGGCATATCGATGCCAAACCGCATCCGCAGCACCTTAGCCTCACGTGGGGTCAAGGTTCCCAGCACCTCGCGGGTTGCCTCACGTAAGCCCTCAACGGTCGCAGCCTCGACTGGCGACATCACATTGCCATCCTCGATGAAATCGCCGATGTGCGAATCCTCATCATCGCCAATTGGCGTCTCCATCGAAATCGGTTCCTTGGCAATCTTTAAGACCTTACGCACCTTATCTTCCGGCATTTCCATACGTCGGGCCAGTTCCTCCGGGTTCGGTTCGCGGCCCATCTCCTGCAACATCTGCCGGGAAATCCGATTCAGCTTGTTAATGGTCTCGATCATGTGGACTGGAATGCGGATAGTCCGGGCCTGATCGGCGATGGATCGGGTGATTGCCTGGCGGATCCACCAGGTTGCATAAGTTGAGAATTTGTAGCCACGCCGGTACTCGAATTTGTCCACCGCTTTCATCAGGCCAATGTTGCCTTCTTGAATAAGATCGAGAAATTGCAAGCCCCGGTTGGTGTACTTCTTGGCAATGGAAATCACCAGCCGCAAATTAGCCTCCACCATTTCCTTTTTGGCGCGACGGGCCTTGGCCTCGCCTATCGACATGTGGCGGTTGATATCCTTGATTTCGTGAATTGATAGCCGCGTTTCGCGTTCAATGGCTTGTAGGCGTCGCTGCGCTGCCGCCACTTCTTCACGGTATCCAGCTAGTGCGGTTGCGTACTTTCGGCCCGATTGAATCTGCTCGCCCACCCACTCAAGCCGGGTTTCATTCTGCGGGAACGAAGTAATAAAGGTTTTGCGCGGCATCTGCGCTTTATAGACGCAGACCTGCATGATCGCCTTTTCATGGGCGCGGATGCGTTCAGCCGTTTCATGCAGGCAGGCAATGAGGTGATCCAGGGTCTTCGGCACTAGTCGGAACTGCAAAAAGCGTTCGCTCAGTTGTTGGCGCAGCACCTGGGTTTGTGAGTGTTGTGCTCCCAATTCATCCACGCTGCTTAGCGTCTGCTCATAGAGAGTACGCAAATCTAGAAAACGGCGGGCGGTTTCTTCCGGATCAGGGCCATTTTCAACGGTGGTTTGAGCGCCATCTTCGTCCTCATCCTCACTGTCACTGACCACCGGCTCGTCACCAACGACTACAGCGTCCGGATCATCCGCCGCTAGAAGCAGTTCGACATCCGGCAAGGGCAGCGCGATTTCCTCAACATCTTTGAAACCGCTGATCACATCCGCCAGCCGGGCGCCGTTCTCGCTGATCGAATCATAAAGCCGTAACAGTTCGCCGATGCTGAGCGGATAACCAGCCAGTGCGGACAGCACTTGACCCATGCCTTCCTCAATCCGTTTGGCGATTTGGATCTCGCCATCACGGGTCAACAGATCCACCGTGCCCATTTCACGCATGTACATGCGCACCGGGTCAGTAGTGCGACCAAATTCACTATCCACTGCCGCCAGCGCAGCGGCGGCTTCCTCGGCAACAACATCATCGTCGGCATTCGCCGGGTTTTCATTGAGCAGCAAAGTTTCGGCATCGGGAGCAAACTCATGCACCTCAATGCCCATATCATTGATCATTGAGATAATATCCTCGATCTGATCTGGATCGACGATATCATCAGGCAGATGGTCGTTCACCTCGGCATAGGTCAGGAAACCCTTCTCCTTGCCGCGGGCGATCAATTTCTTTAACTGTGATTGTTGCGGCTCATTCATGACCTGTCCACGTCAAAGATAAACTGTTAATGATAGCACAATAACTAAATCAGCGTCTGACAAAAATCATTCAATTAGACTTTTTTCGACTTGCCAAGGTTCCGTAATGTCTCTCGTTCTTCGGCGCTTAGTGTGCGTGGCGTACTACGCCGCAGTAGGGTTTCCAGTAACCGCTTGTCCGGATCGTCGCGCCGCCGCAAGTTATCGCGCCGCCGCAAATAGGAGAGGATATCAGCGAATTCGGCTTCAAACTGGTAATCCTCATCAGGCCCTTCGGGCCGCCACTGCGCTAATTGCTCCAGAATCGAACCTTCGCGAGTATTCCGATAACGCTCCAGTAACGCAGCGATGCTCAAACCGGGATTGGCGTTCAGCGCTCTCGTTAGTTCCGCCAGTAACTTCAGCCCCGGCTCGGCGTCGTCAATCCGAATCGCGTCATCGGCCAGCGCCAGTCGCGCCAGATCCGGTCGGTGCAGCAGCAACGCAATGGCTTTGCGCAACGGGGTGCGGGTCAAGCGTAGATGATGGTCGACCGGCTGGGCAGTTCTGACCGGGCGGGGTCGCAGCCGGGTGTTGATCAACTGAGCTTCCTGCCGTAACCGCTCCGCCATCAGATCGCGCAAATGACCCTCAGGCAGTTTTTCCAGCAACGGCGCAGCCAGATCAGCCAGCTGGGCGCGACCGGTCAGCGTATCCGGATTAGCTTGAAGCCGTAATTCGGCGAACAGGTAATCGGCCAGCGGCATGGCTTGCGTCAGTCGTTGTTCGAATGCCGCCTGACCTTCCCGGCGTACCAGCGTGTCCGGATCGTCGCCTTCCGGCAGGTGCAGGAACCCAACCTGGCGACCATCACGGAGCAACGGCAGCGTCGCTAGCAGCGCCCGCCAAGCCGCCGCCCGTCCGGCCCGGTCGCCATCAAAACAGAAGATCAGCGTATTGACGGTGCGAAACAGCCGTTCAACATGTTCAGCAGTCGTAGCGGTGCCGAGAGTGGCCACGGCGTAAGCAATGCCATGCTGGGCTAGCGCCACCACGTCCAGGTAGCCTTCCACCACCAGCAGTTGCGGCAAGACGCCAGGCCGAATTCGCGCTTCATACAGGCCGTACAGCTCTGATCCTTTGTGAAATAGCGGTGTTTCAGGGGAGTTTAGGTACTTGGGCGTCACTTCGTCGCTGAGCGCCCGCCCGCCGAAAGCGATTGCCCGACCCCGGCGGTCCCGGATTGGGAAGATGATGCGGTCGCGGAAGCGGTCGCGCAGCCGGCCTTGTTCATCGCGGTGGACCAGGCCGGCATCCATCAGGTGTTGGGCTTCGATGCCGACGCCCCGTAACGCCCGACTCAGGTTATCCCAACCGGGCGGGGCGTAGCCGATGCCAAAAGTGGCGGCAATCTGGCCGGTCAAGCCACGCCAGCGCAGATAGTCCACCGCCCGCTGCCGGTCTGGATGCTCACGCAACTGCTGACGGAAAAATCGGTCGGCCTGGGTCAGGCTGTCGCGCAACGGTTGCGTAGAGAGCGGGTTTTGGCCGCTGGTCTTGGGCAGCTCCAAGCCGGCCAGTCGGGCTAAATCCTCTACGGCATCCAGGAACTCCAGCCGCTCATAGCTCATGAGAAAACTGATTGCAGTGCCGTGAGCGCCGCAGCCAAAGCAGTAGTAAAACTGTTTTTGGGGACTGACGGAAAAGGAAGGGGTTTTTTCAGCGTGGAACGGGCAGCAGGCTATAAAATCCCGTCCGGCCCGACGCAACGGAACCCGGATGTTGATGACCTCGACAAGGTCCGTCCGGGCGAGCAGTTGATCGAGAAACTCTTGGGGTATGCGGCCAGCCATAACCTAAGAGCCTAGTGGAGAAACGCCCGGTCGTCAGCGGTCGGGAAATAATCGGTGTCGGCGGTCACGCATTCAGCCGCCGAAGCGAGCCTTGATTCGGGCGCTGACTGCGGCCATGTCCGCCCGGCCCTGCGCCTGTTCCTTGATGATCGCCATGACCTTGCCCATATCGCGCACCGACTGGGCGTTGGTTGCGGCAATGGCTTCCGCAATCAGCGCCTCGATTCCGGCATCGTCCAGCGGCGCCGGCAGGTAGGACTGGATCAAGTCAATCTCGAACGCTTCCTGTGTGGCGAGATCGGCGCGGCCAGCGTTCTGGTATTGCGTCAGCGATTCCCGGCGCTGCTTGATCATCTTTTCCAGCACCGCGAGCGTTTGCACATCGCTGAGCGTAATGCGCTCATCCACCTCACGCTGTTTAATCGCGGCCAAGATCAGCCGGATGGCGCCAAGGCGATCTTTATCTCTGGCGCGCATGGCGGTTTTCATGTCTTCCTGAATACGATCTCTAAGCGGCATGCGGGTAGGCTCGCGGGCGGAAAATAATGAGGGATAGGCCGATTCAGAACAGGCGGGTGCGGCGGGCGACTTCCCTGGAAAGCTTCTTCAAATGCCGCTTGACGGCAGCGGCCCGCTTGCGTTTACGCTCTTGGGTGGGTTTTTCGTAAAACTCGCGGCGGCGCACCTCGGACAGGACGCCGGCTTTTTCACAGGAGCGTTTGAAGCGGCGCAATGCAACATCAAACGGTTCATTTTCCTTAATCTTCACGGCAGGCATTAAACCTTTACCTCACTCTTCATGGTCTGAACGGGTTATATCCGGTTGTATAATCGGAAAACGGTAAAGTGTAGTCACCCTGCCCCCTAAATGCAAAGTTGCCAAATTTTATGCTGATTCTGGGTATTGAAACGTCCTGTGACGAAACCGGCCTGGCGCTGTATGACAGCGAACGCGGTCTGCTGGCCCATGCGCTGCACAGCCAGGTTGCGCTTCACGCTGAATATGGCGGCGTGGTGCCGGAACTGGCTTCGCGCGACCATATCCGCAAGACCTTGCCGTTGCTGCGCGGGATTTTCCGGCAGGCCAATTTAAAACCAGCGACGGTGGATGGCGTAGCCTACACCCGTGGGCCAGGATTGATCGGGGCGCTGTTGGTCGGTGCGGCCATTGGACGCAGTTTGGCGTGGACATGGAATATCCCGGCGATTGGGGTACATCACATGGAAGGGCATCTACTGGCCCCGATGCTGGAAGCGGAGCCGCCAGAATTTCCGTTTGTGGCGCTGCTGGTATCGGGCGGCCATAGCCTGCTGGTGCGAGTGGCCGGAGTGGGCCGCTATCAAATCCTCGGTGAATCGGTGGATGACGCTGCTGGGGAAGCCTTCGACAAGACCGCCAAACTGCTCGGCCTGCCGTATCCTGGCGGGCCGGCGCTGGCGAAACTGGCGGAACAGGGCGATCCGCGCCGCTTTACCTTTCCGCGACCGATGACGGATCGGCCCGGCTGCGATTTCAGCTTTAGCGGGCTGAAAACCGCCGCACTCACTGCATGGCGGGCGCTGGAGCCAACCCCGGAAAATCAGGCTGATGTGGCCCGCGCTTTTGAAGAGGCGGTGGTGGACACCTTGGCGATCAAGTGCCAGCGGGCCTTGCAGGCGACCGGACTGGCGCGGCTGGTGGTTGCGGGTGGGGTCGGCGCGAACCGACGATTGCGGGAAAGGCTACGAGAACTGGCGGCGGAACGGGGCGGGCGGGTTTATTACCCTCGGCTGGAGTTTTGCACCGACAACGGCGCAATGATTGCCTACGCCGGTTGGCGGCGGCTGGCGGCGGGTCAGCGCGAAACCGCCGCAGTTGAGGTCTTACCGCGCTGGCCGCTGGACAGTCTGTCGCCTGCGTGCGGCTGATCTTCAGTCCAGCTCGCGGCAGGCCCGGTACAAATCCCGCCAGTCGTCGCGCTCCTTCACTACCGTTTCCAGGTACTCCCGCCAGACCATCGCATCCTGCACCGGATCTTTCACCACCGCGCCCAGCAGACTGCCGGCGAAGTCGTCGGCCTTGAGTTCGCCATCGCCGAAATGCCCCGCCAGCGCCATACCGCTATTGATCACCGAAATCGCTTCAGCGGTGCTGAGGGTGCCGGTCGGTGACTTGAGCTTGGTTTTGCCGTCACTGGTCAGTCCGTTGCGCAACTCACGGAAAATCCGCACCACCCGCCGCACTTCCTTCAACGTCGGCGGCTCGGCGGGCAGTTCCAGCGCCCGGCCCAGTTCCGCCACCCGCTTTTGCACAATGGCGATTTCTTCATCCTCGCTGGCGGGCAGCGGCAGGATCACGGTGTTGAAGCGCCGTTTCAGGGCGCTGGACAGTTCATTCACGCCCTTGTCGCGGTTGTTGGCGGTGGCGATAACGTTGAAGCCACGGGTGGCTTGCACTTCGCTATTCAATTCCGGGATCGGCAGAGTCTTTTCCGACAGAATGGTGATCAGGGTGTCCTGCACCTCACTCGGAATCCGGGTCAGTTCCTCGACGCGGGCGGTTTTGCCCAGTTCCATCGCCCGCATCAATGGACTGGGGGTTAGAGCAGTATGCGATGGCCCCTTGGCCAGCAGCATCGCGTAGTTCCAGCCATAGCGAAGTTGTTCTTCGCTACTGCCGGCAGTGCCTTGAATCAGCAGGGTCGAATCGCCTGATACCGCTGCGGCGAGATGTTCGCTGACCCACGATTTAGCAGTGCCGGGCACGCCATACAGCAGCAGCGCCCGGTCTGTAGCCAATGTGGCGACTGCGATTTCCACCAGCCGGCGGTTGCCGATGTATTTCGGCGTGACCTCAAAACCGTTATCCAGCCGCACGCCTAACAAATAATCGGTTACGGCCCACGGACTCAGCACCCAGTTTTGCGGACGCTGGCGGGTATCGCTTTTCTGGAGCTCTTCCAGTTCGTGGGCAAACTGGGTTTCGGCGTGTTGGCGGAGAACCTGGCTCATAAGTTTCTTTATCTATCCTAGCGTTAGAGCGGAGGGAACGGAGGCGGCAGGGAAAAGATCGAGACAGCGATACAAGCTTCGCCGTTGTTTTAGAATGGCTGAGAACGCGGTGAAAGCGTCAGCGAAGCAGAGTAGTTCCGGCCCGCTGAGATCGACCGCCAGCGCCGCTGGCGGAACGCGATGGGCAAGCAGCGGCAAGGATTGCTGGAACCGCCAGTCGGACTGCGCCAGCCAGCCCGGCAATTTCTGGAGCGCCATGCGCCACAACGCCGCGCTCCAGATGAAATCGGCGCTCTCAATGACCTGCGCGGCGAGGCCGGCGTTATCGGTTGCGGCCAGAATCCGTTGCAGCGCGGCGTCGGCCTCCGCCGGAGGCAGGGTCAGCGCCAGTGGCGCCGCATCCTGGTGGGAAAAACCACCGTGTTCCAACACGGCTAGCGTCCAGCCAGGATGACCGGGCTGATGATGGAGGGCGGTGCGAAATCCAGCCAGTAGCGCCGCCTTCCACTCGCTTTTGCCAGCAACGGCCAGAACCCCGGACGGGTCGAGCGCCAGTTTGTCCTCCCACCAGCGCAGCGGCGTATAACTCACTATCTGGCGCAGCCACCAGGCCCGTTCGCCGAGCTTCAGGCCGGCGGGGGGCTGTTCTTCGAGGGCGTCATCCTTCCAGTCCGGGGCGAAAGCAGCGGGCGGCTCGATGAGGGTTACGGTGCGCAGTAGCTTGCGCTCGCGGCGAACGCAGGAATCCAGCCGGGCCATCATGCGTTGGGCCAATGCGCTGGCTGGCAACCGGGATAACAGAGCGGCGGCGGATTGGCGAACTTCCTTGCTGCGGTCATTGGCGAGGACGGCGGCGAGAAATGGCTCGTCTTCCGAGGTCAGATGTTCACCCAGGACGGGCAGCAGCGTGGTGCGCGTCCTGGCTATTTCGCCAGGAAATGCTGATTCCAGCCGTTGCCGCGCCTCGACAGGATCGGTGGCCCGCAGCCGGAGCAGAAAGGCCGCTCGCTGCTCGGCGTCGCCTTCATCCCATAACCGTTGCTCGTCCGGGTTGGTTCCGGCCAGCGTAGCGAATTTCCAGTCAGGATTCTGGGCGGCCAGCCACACGCCCCGCTGCCCCAATGCCTGTCGCAACGGTTCCCGCAAGGCTACTGATTTGCGGCCCAGCTCCAGCGCTGGCGGTAGCCATCGAGGCGGCAGACAGCGCCCGGCTGCGGCCAGCAACCGACAGCTTTCGGCCAGCAACAGGGTCTGATTATTCTCAATCATTTGGGCCAGCACGCTGGTCAATTTCGGTTCTGTTACCGGCGCGGCGGTTTCAGGCAGGGCCGGGGCCGGCGTCGGATCGGTGGCCGGGCTGACCGTCCATGCCGCCAGGTCAGCGACCGCCAGAATGCCCGCCGCCCGCAACAGTCGGTTTTCGGTCTCGGTCTCGGCTAGCAACGCATTCAGCCGACCCGGTAGGTGGATGAGGGGAAGACCGCGCCCGGAGCCGAGCAGTGCGGCGGAAGTCAGCCCGTTCCAAATCGTCATGGCGTCGTTGCAAAGCTGTGGAAGCTGTCAGTCCAGGCGCTCAAGACCCGGAGATCGTTGCCGCTCCATTCGCCGAAGATGCGGATCGGCTGGCCGCCGGAGATCGCGAGTAATTGCCAAGCCTGCTGATCCGCCATTTTCAATGATAATTCCACGCCTTGAACATCGCGCAATCGCCAGTCGTTGCCTCGGCGCACCGGAATCACCTCCTCACCAGCGAAAGGATAGGTCAGCAACCACGGATTTGCCGCCAGCGCTTTGGCCCGATCTTCTAGCACTGCGTCAAAATCAGGGTGGGCAGGGAACGGTCCATGCAGTGGGCAGGTTTGTTGCGGCGGCTCAGTCAGCAATGCCCGCAGGGGCCAAGCGCCCGGATAGAAGGCGAGCGTGGTCTTGACCTGGGTCCCGACGGCCAGCGGAACCGGGAAATTGCGCTGGCCGTGCATGAAATCGAGAAGCATGGCTGGTTGGGCGCATTGCTGGCCCATTAACCAGGTGCGGCGTTCCCAGAGCCGGTCGCGTTCGGTAAAAACCTGTCCTACGATGGCCCAATCGTCAGTGCAGCGCGGTGCGTCCGGCAGCAGATCTTCTTCCCTTAGCGGCCAGCCCAGCCAGGTGCGGAGATCGGCTTGCGCTGGTGCAGGCAGGGTTTCGAATCGGTTCAAGCCTTCAGCCAACAGATGCAGCCGGCCCAGTTGACCGAGAACCCGTTGCATCCAGCCGGCGCCGGAAGGGATCATCTCGCCAAGGCGGAGAATTTCGTTGGCGAGACCCGGCGCTTTGGCGTCAACCATTCGCGCCGCGACGCCGGCGAAATAGGCGGACGACTGCTGGGGCCAGTTCGCCAAGCCATGACGCACCTGATCCACCAGCCACAGCGCCAGTTCCGCGCCGCCTTCACGCATCTGCTTCAATCGTTTTGCGTTCCGCTGGGCTACGGTTTCGGCATCGACAGGCGCCGATTTCTTCTCAGTGATCGCCGCCGCTTTTTTTTCCGCTTTCTCACGCCGCGTCGCCAGCCAGTTCGCTGCCCACAGTGGCGGCTCACCCGTTTTGACCGTGGCGGGGTTTTCAGCCGCCAACAGCAGCAGCCCTAGGCCATGCTTGCAGGGAAACTTGCGACTGGGGCAGGTGCATTTGCACACCAGCGCCTTCAGATCCACCGACACCTGATAGGGCGTGTTGCCGCTGCCCTGGCATTCGCCCCATAACATGTCTTCCGATTGGCCCAGAGTTGGCCATTTCGACGGCTTGACCAGCCCGCGTCCAGCCTTGATGGATGCCGCATCGGGCGCGAGGGCGACGATCTGATCAGTATTGAGGTTCATAAAATCAAGGTTAAGGCTTGGAGGTTAAAGGTCAAATGGTTGTGTAAGCAGGTTGGGCGGCGAAGGCCTGGGCTTCAACTAGACTTTAGAATACGCTGGGATTCGCCATTGGTGCTTCGCCGCGCCCAGCCCGCGTTGGGTTTTTCCATTCCAGGAGTTATTCCATGCCTCAGTTCCCCGATCCAGACCAGAAAGTGACGGTTTCGATTAGTGAAGACGCCGAACTGGAATTACGGTTAAAGCATATTATGGCCTCGCCCGGAAAGAAAATTTCTTTGCTGGATGATTATGATCCGGGGTTCACCGCCGGTTTCAAAAATAAAAAGGCCGCCGGCAAAAAACTGGAAGCCAATATCGCCGAGTTGGCTGAGTATCAGGATATTCTATACGCCCAAGATAATTATGCGCTGTTGATCCTTTTTCAGGCGATGGACGCCGCCGGAAAGGATGGCGCGATCAAGCATGTGATGTCGGGTATTAATCCGCAGGGCTGCCAAGTCTATAGTTTCAAAACCCCATCGGCGGAAGAACTAGATCATGATTATCTGTGGCGGAGCATGAAATGTCTGCCAGAACGAGGTCGAATCGGTATTTTCAATCGTTCCTATTACGAGGAAACCCTGGTTGTTCGGGTTCATCCCGAATTGCTTGATCATCAGAAAATCCCGTTGCCAGCTCGTGAAAATATCTGGAAGCGTCGCTATGAGCAGATTAATGCATTTGAAAAATATCTGGTTGAAAACGGGGTTATCGTTCTGAAATTCTTCCTGAATTTATCCAGAGATGAGCAGAAAAAACGGTTTTTGGACCGCATTGACAGGCCGGAGAAAAATTGGAAATTCTCAACCGCTGATGTTAAGGAGCGCGGATTCTGGGACGATTATCAAAAGGTTTATGAGGACTGTTTTAACCATACCAGCAGCGAATGGGCGCCGTGGTTTATTATCCCGGCGGATAACAAATGGTTTACCCGTCTCGCTGTGTCAGAAATTATTGTCCACACTTTAAAGAAGTTAAATCTGCGTTATCCGGAAGTGAGTGAGCAGCGTCGTCAGGAATTGCAGGAGATTCGCAAGCTTCTTGAAGAGGAAACTCTTAAAAAGCCGGAATGAACGGGCTGGCGGTCATTCCGGGAGATAGTGGATCGGTTCTGTCGATCATGCTTGATCGCGAACCCCGGCTGGCCGTTAGCTCTTGGACAACCCCAGCCACTCATGATGGTTTTCTCCGTTCTCGGCCATAGTATGTTCAATCGGCGGATGCTGAATTCTAACCGGTCGCCGCCCAGCCGCGTCCCATCAGTTGAACGGCTACACTGATTCCCCAGTGGGGACTGATCCCGCAGCCAAACCGAATCCGCCCAGACGATCCATCCTGGCTCAGGTGGTTCTAATCTCGGGCGTCTCCGCTCTGCCCGCGCAGCGTCTTTTGCTGCTACCGATAACCTAAGGAGAACGCCATGCCTTTGATTCTGACCGAAACCAGGGACGCCATTGGAACTATCGTGATGAACCACGCGCAAAAGCGCAACGCGCTCAGCGACGCGCTGATTGAGGAAATCACGCTAGCGCTGGACCGTTTTCGGGAAGACAACATCCGTGCCGCCGTGTTGCGAGCGCCAGCAGGGGTCAAAGTCTGGTCCGCCGGTCATGATGTCAGCGAGTTGCCCGACCGGGGCCGCGATCCGCTGGGTTGGAGCGATTCGCTACGGGTGCTGGTGCGCGCCATTCAGGAATTCCCCGCGCCGGTCATCGCCCTGATCGAAGGTGGCGTGTGGGGTGGCGGCTGCGAAGTGGCAATTGCCTGCGATGTGCTGGTCGCCACGCCCGATGCGACTTTCGCTATTACCCCGGCCAAGCTGGGCGTCCCCTATAACCTGGGCGGGGTGCTGACGTTGATGAACATGATCCCGCTGCCGGTGCTAAAGGAAATGCTGTTCACGGCGCAACCTATTCCAACCGCGCAAGCGTTGAACCTGGGCATCATCAATTACATCAAACCCGCCGAGGAGATCGAAGCCTTTGTCTACGATCTGGCTGCGCACATGGTGGTTAATTCACCTTTGAGCATTGCGGTGATGAAGGAAGAATTGCGGCTGTTGAGCGGCGCTCACGCCATTACGCCGGATCTGTTCGAGCGGATGCAGGGGCTGCGCCGGGTGGTGTATGACAGCCATGACTATCAGGAAGGGTTAAATGCTTTTCGGGAGAAGCGGAAACCACGTTTTGATGGGCGTTGAGCACAGTTTTTTGCTCGCAACCGGAGAATCCCGATGACGACGATGCTTGACGAAATCTCGGTGCTGGATCAGGAGCCTATCCGGCGCGATGACGATGAGGACGCGGGTTTTGGCGGTCTGGAGACGGCGCAGGGCGGCTTGCCGCTGTGCCGGCTGGCGGTGGCGGGGCGAATCACCGGCTTGCTGTACCGGCTGACGGTGACGCAGGACTTCGTCAATGTTCATGCCGAGCCGCTGGAAGCCACCTACATTTTTCCGTTGCCGGCGCGGGCCGGGGTGACCCGGTTCCGGTTGCAGGTTGGCGAACGGGTAATTGACGGGGTATTGAAAGAACGTGGCGCGGCCCGGGTCGAGTATGACCAAGCGATCCAGCAGGGTCATCGGGCGGCGATTGCCGAGGAAGAGCGCCCGGAAGTGTTCACGATGCGGGTCGGCAACATTCCGCCCGGCGAAGCGGTGACGGTGGAACTGGAACTGGTCGGGCCGCTGGCGGTGACCGATGGCGAGGCGACTTTCCGCTTTCCGTTGGTCGTTGCGCCGCGCTACATCCCCGGCGCGCCACTCGACAGCCCGGCGGTCGGATTGGGCACGGCGCTGGATACCGATGCAGTACCTGACGCCAGCCGGATCAGTCCGCCAGTGCTGCTGCCGGGCCAGCCAAACCCGGTGCATCTGCGCTTCCGCCTCGAACTCGATCCCGCCGGTTTGCCGCTCAGCGATCTGCGGGCCAGCCTGCATACCCTGCGTCTGAGCCAGACTGGTTCAGGCTTGCGTGTCATTGAACTGACGCCCGGCGCGGAACGGCTGGATCGGGACGTGATTTTGCGCTTCCGGGTTGGTGAGGAACAAATCCGCAGCGGCTTGAGCGTCTACCGCAATGCTGATGGCAAAACGACAGCGTTGCTGACGGTAGTTCCGCCGGTCGCGTTGCCTGCGTCGGTCCGGCCCCGCGATGTGGTGGTGGTGCTGGATCGTTCCGGGTCAATGGACGGCTGGAAAATGGTGGCGGCGCGGCGGGCGGCGGGGCGGATCATCGACACGCTGACCGAGCGGGACCGGTTTGGGGTGATTCTGTTCGATGATCGTCTGGAGGAGCCTGCACCCAGCGCCGGACAACTGATTGTCGCGACGGACCGCTGCCGATTCCGGGCGGTGGAATTTCTGGCCAAGGTGGAGGCGCGGGGCGGCACTGAAATTAGCCCGGCCCTGAAACGCGCCCTCGCTTATTTCCCCAACCCGCCAGATCCTGACCGCGAGCGGATCGTGCTGTTCGTCACCGATGGTCAGGTGGGCAATGAGGATCAATTGCTGCGACAAGTCGAGCAAGCTGCCCAGGGTTGCCGAATCTTTGCCGTCGGCATCGACCGGGCAGTGAATGTGTCGCTGCTGGAGCGACTGGCCGGTTATGGCGGTGGGCATTTTGATCTGGTGGAGTCGGAAGACCGGCTGGATGAAGTGCTCTGTGCGGTGCATCGTCGGCTGGGTGCGCCGGTGCTGACCGACATGCGATTGGAACCGGCGTTACGTGAGATGGCCCCGGAGAGCGTCGATCTGTTTCCCGGTGTGCCATTGCGGCTGGGTGGACAGTGGCCCGATTCCTCGCCGGCGCAAGTGACCATGACCGGGCGCACTGCGGATGGCGCAATGTTCCGGCAAATCCTAACGCCGCTGGAAACGACGGATAGTGCAGTGCAAACCTTGTGGGCGCGGGCGCGGGTGCTGGATTTGGAGCATCAATTTGCTGCCGGCCAGCGCGATCCGGGCCTGAGCGACGCTATTACCGCGTTTTCGTTGAAATACGGGGTGCTGTGCCGCTTTACCGCCTTTGTGGCGGTGGATCGTTCCGAGGTGGTCAATCCCGGCGGCGAAGTACAACAGATCGTGCAGCCAGTGGAATTGCCGTCGCAGTGGGCGACGCCGATGATGGCGGGAGTCGTTGCTTGTGCGCCCTGCGCGCCGCCGCCGTCGATGAGGATGTCAACAGTCGCACGGCGCATGATGGCGGCCAGCCACCGCTTCATAGCCGATGCAGCAGAAGGTGATATGGATTGTCTGGATATTCCCGCCTTTCTGCGCCGTGAAACGAGCGACGCACCCAGGGAGCCGGCGTCGGTCTACGAGGCAGCGCCGACTTCACCGAAACCGTTGCCGCCCTGGTTTGAACGGCTGGAAACGCTGGCGAAGGCGTCGGTTCTGGATACTGCCGGGTTGCTGGCGGCGATGCAGGAGGCGCTGACCGCGTTGGCCGCGATGGGCAAGTCCGCCGCTAAACTAATCAAGGCAGGTCAGGATGTGGTTCGGCTGCTGGGAGAAGGATCGAATGATGCGCCAAGCTGGCTCAAAACCTGGTTGGCGCGGGTCAAGGACTATTTGGAGCGGGAATCTGGCGGAAAACCGCGCTGGGCCTGGTGGAGGTAAACTTTCACCCTGACTCCTCTCCCGGGTGCGGACGAGGAGTCCCCATAACCCCGCTAGGCCAGAATCTGCGTGAGGGCGGTGATCAACGCCGTATTTTGCGTCGGATCGCCGACTGTGATCCGTAGAAACTGGTCAATGCGCGGCTGGCGGAAGTGACGGACGATGATGCTTCGTTCCCGCAAGGCGGCGGCCAGTTCGGCGGCATCACGATGTAAATGGCGGGCAAAGATGAAATTCGCTGCTGAAGGCAGCACTTCAAAACCCATCTCCCGCAGCGCCATGCTCAGATGCTCACGGCTGGCGATGATCGCCTGCCGGGCGCCTTCAAAATGCGCCCGGTCGGCAAACGCCGCTACTGCGCCAGCGATGGCCAGGCGATCGAGCGGATAGGAGTTAAAACTGTTCTTGATCCGCTCCAGCGCCTCGATTAATTCGGGATGGCCGACTGCGAATCCGACCCGCAATCCGGCCAGTGAACGCGCCTTGGACAAGGTTTGCGTCACCAGCAAATTGGGGTAGCGATCCACTAGCGCAATGGCGGTTTCGCC